>Ga0181585_10000051_pt1 | contig 66490 bp, 32 predicted proteins | sample 071ome_29_FD_132469 | JGI IMG/M metagenome (GOLD analysis project Ga0181585, IMG submission 132469) | Coastal salt marsh microbial communities from the Groves Creek Marsh, Skidaway Island, Georgia - 071407BT metaG (megahit assembly) | ecosystem: Environmental > Aquatic > Marine > Intertidal...
GCCGAGCGGCGTGAAAAGGAAAACTCCATGCTCGAACTCAAACGCCAACGTCTCTTGGAGAAGCTAAAAACCATCGATACAAGTCTAAGAAAAAAGCCCATCACCATCGAGAAAGCAGAACGTCGCGTTGGCCGATGGTTGGGCAAATTCCCGACTGCCGAAAGGCTCTTTGAAGTGGAAGTCACCAAAAGCCCCTGCAATAGCAAAGCCATTGGTCTTGCAATCACAGAGCGAGAAATCAATCAGCAATGGGCCGAACTCAGTCAAGGGGCCTACTTGTTGAGGACCAATTGCCAGGAGAAAGATCCGGCGAAAATCTGGAAATGGTATATCCAGCTCACCAAAGCAGAAGAGGCCTTTCGCATATCAAAAAGCGATCTCCATCTGCGGCCAGTTTACCATCAAAAAACCGATCGGGTTGAAGCTCACATTCTGGTGTGTTTTCTGACTTTGGCGATGTGGCGTTCGTTGGAGATGTGGATGAAAAGTAAAGGACTGGGAGACTGCTGCCGACAACTCATCAAAGAAGTGTCCACCATCCGATCTCTGGATGTCGTATTACCAGTCAAGGACGGTACTCAACTACGACTTCGCACAGTGGCGAAGCCGGACAAACCGGTTGCCGAACTGCTCGCTCATCTAGGACTGGAATTACCTACAGCACCGAAACTGATCCAAAATGTAGTCCCGAAAATCGCCTGACATTTTACGTAACCCGTTGATTTCCATTACAGGCATTTTTCTAACTTACAAAAAGTGACGAACTTGGGCTAAACAACAGAATACTTACATATTTTTTCTTGGATTCAAAGGGAGTGCTACTCACTTCGAATGGGTGAAAGAAAAGAAATTGACTTAATACCCACTATAATAGATTTTCATCGCTACACATGAAATCGATACTCTCTACCTCTACGGCAGTCGTATGCACTTCTTTAATCTGGCCCGTTGTCCTTTCCGCTCAGGTCACTAACTTCAACCCCACCTCAGAAGGTCCATGGTCAGACATTGAAAAGACAACGCTTACTGTTCCTCTAGTTCCCAATGGAACGGTGACCATTGACGGTGATCCAAGCCGTAGCGAATACGGCGGTTTTGAAGGCGTGACAGTTGTCCCCGGAGAAAATGCCTGGATTCTCGATTTTCCAGGGGACCGATCATGGGATGATGCTGATGATTCAAGTTTCACTTTCTGGTTGGCTCATGATGAAAACAATTTCTATGTGGGAGTCGACGTCAAAGATGACATTGTCAATTCCGACGATCCAAATGGAGCTTTTTGGAAGGATGACTCCATCGAAATCATCGTGGATGCATTGAATGATCGTTATGACAATAACACCGACAACTCCAATGATCTTTATGGCGGCCATTGTTATCTCAACTATGAAGGGCGTTTCTCAAGGTGGGATGAAGAAAATGAAGTGCGCACAGACGGAGCTTGGAGCACCGATGTGGATTACATATGGGCCGAGGATGGCGACATTTGGGGCAAAGGAGGCAAAGTCGATGGTGGCTGGAAAATGGAGGTTCGATTCAGTAAGGTTCTTTTCGAAGATCCCGTCCTTGGGAACAAGCTGAAAGATGATTACAAGATGGGCTTTAACATAGGCCTCGACGATGACGACAAATTCGGACCGGGCACGAATGGGTCAGGCGATAGAACCCAGGACCTGGAACTCCAATATTTTTGGGCCAACCGATCACGTCTCATCGGGTGGACGGAAGATGAAGCGTTTGATTTCACAGAACAGGAAATAGCGGATGGAGTACACGAGCAATACTATGATCGGGAAATCAGCAGTAGCGGCCGTTTATCCCATGGAGCCACCGGGGAAATCATATTCAGTAACGAAGGAGCTCCGGCAGGACCTGAGCCGGCAGATGTTTCGATCAGTCTCAATGACAAGCAAATCACCTTGGAATGGGAAGGTAATGGTTCTTTGGAATCGTCCACTTCCGTCACTGGCCCGTGGACGGTCGTTGAAGATGCGACGTCAGGAGTAGTCATCCCAGCAAATGAAAACACCATATTTTACCGGGTAAGATAGTCTTTCCACAGGATCACAAAACAACCCGCTAAGGTTTCAAAAACCAGCGGGTTTTTCTTTTGTCAAACGGTCTAGGTCTCTACCCAGCGAATGCGGGAGGGCGTGAGAATAAGAAACATCAGCGCTTTTGTGGCATCCTATCCTCATGGTGTCATGCCTATTTTTGCGCCCATTGCTCCAAACCTTGTGCCGCCAGATTCATGAGATGTTTTGCATGGCGCTGTTTCAACTCATCGAGGTTTTCTTCGAACACAAGCAGTCGTGGCAATGAAGTGGAAAAGTAATCAATGGTCGCCTTCGTCGCGAATTCCCTTTCGGCGAAATCCATGAAATCCTCAAACAAAGTTTTTGCTTCTTTCATGCGGCCCAGTTCGATCAGTGATAGGCCTCGAAAAAAAGAGAGTTCCGAATGTTCGGTCACCGCCATGGCCTTAAAATCTCCGGCCTCGCTTGCGCTGGATTCGAACTGCACGACCGCTTCTTCATCGCGACCAAGTGCTCTCAAGGCTTTACCGGTCCAGTAACACACATCCGCTTTCGCTTGCAACAGGTGATACGCTTCGCCCAGATTGTCCGGCGGCTGCATCGCCATCAAAAAGTGCTCCAGTGCGACTGCGACATTGCCCGCTTCAAGCGCTTGCTGCCCCAGTAGCAGCCGGGCGGTGGTGTATTGCTTGAGCACCTTGCCTTCGCCACCTTCCCACGGATGGAAGCGCCGCCCCAACAGATAATCAAGAGCAGCTTGCGGTTGCGCGGTTTCATTGTAGAGTTCGGCCAGCGCAACGGAACTGTCGTCGCGTTCCGCCACCAGTTCGGGTTTTGTCAGCAGCATCGCAAGGCGTTCCCTAGCCGGATCTCCCAGTTTGGCACGCAACTGGTCATATTCGGCGAACAGACGCGCATCCGATGGATTCAGCTCCAGTGCCTTCTGATAGGCGGCGCGTGCGGCTTCACCGTCATGGCGGACGTTCCAGTAGGCAATCCCCCCTGACTGAAGGTCTTTTTGCGCCCGCGATTATCCAGAGCGGCCCCGGTCTTTTTCCCGGCTCGATCACCTCAGGCACCTCGCTTGGCGAGGGGGAAAAATTGGGTGTGCGTTTTGGCGAGGCAAAGGGTGCTTCATCATTGGCGGAATTACGAGCCCTGACACCCGAGCAGTTGATGGCCCCCACTGAAGGCGCTCCGCGGCCAAGGCCTGTAGTCGATGACTATTTCATTTCTCCTGACAAACCCGCAAAAACACAAGTCCCGGTGATCAACGGTTTCACTGCCGATGATATGGGGGCCGGAGGCAGATTCGGTCCTCCCCAACAACCAACAGTAAGCGCTTTCGAAAAAGATGCTCGTGCTCGGTATAAGGATTCAGCTGACCGATTTCTTGCTTTGTATCAACCGGGAACGGATGCCGAAGTGGAAGCAATGCGAAAGGCCAGTGGCCGGGATCGGGCGAAAGTATCATTGCACCATTGGGCCCGAAAGCAAAAGGATTTAAGTGATCGAGTCTACACCTACTATTTTGACCGGGCAATCCCCTGGCCAGAGCACCCCGAATTTGGCGCTTTCCACACCGGCGAAGTGCCATATGTGTTCAATAACCTGAAACAATTGAACCGTCCCTGGGAACCTGCCGATCACACGGTGGCAGACCAGATGTCAAGCTACTGGACCAACTTCGCCAAGACAGGCAACCCGAACGGACCGAATCTACCTCATTGGCATGAGTATGATGGAAAGAATGCCACCACAATGCGTATTGGCGCCATGACAGGCGGCATGCCAATCGCATCGACTGAAAAAGTGAGTTTTTGGATGGACCTGATGCAGGATTCCAACTGATGGGCATGTTGCCCTGAAAATTAACGAGTAGTCAGCACCTTACTGCAGCCAGCGTGGATGATCGACGCCTCGTTCCTCCCAACCGCGTGTCAACAAAAGGGGTGAACTCCCCTCAGCATCCATGCTGAAAAGCGCCGGAACTCCACCTGTCTCGGCTCGACAGAAAACGATCCGCTTTCCATCTGGTGACTCGCTGGCGCGGAAATCCCAGACCGGAGGATTGTTTTGCGTGAGCGATTCAAGCGCACCAGATGCGGGATCGAGTCGGCATATCTCGGTGCCTCCCCGGGCGAGATCGGGGCGGAAGTCACGATTAAAGTGATCAACGTCCGGTCGTTGGTGCTGGTACTCCCAGGGGACTTTTGAAGCAGGCAACCGGCGCGGAAACAGAATCTGTCCGTCCCGGGTCCATCCCGCGAGATTCGAACCACCTCCTCGATTTTCCGGGTGACCATAGGTTGCCCCGAACCACATGGACTGCCCTTTGGTCAGCATGCGGAATTCGCTACCGTCTGCCCGAGCCACACACACATCGCTCCAGTCGTGCCCCGGATCATCCTTGAATTGACAAGCCTGAAAAACCAACCACGAACCATCAGGCGACCAGGCAGGACCGAAATAAAGATAATCGGGATGAGCGGCGACTTGCACCCGGTTGTCACCATCAATATCGCTGGTCCAGATCTGATATCCCTGTGGACTTGCCAAATGGTAGGCAACCCTTTGACCGTCCGCGTGCAGACTGAGACCGTAGGGCAATCCCTCACCGAGCCGTGTGAATGCACGCGCATCCGAACCATCAAAGTTCATGCTGAAAATCTGCCCCCCCGAATCCCGGACCACCTGCACCAACAAGCGCTGGTCAGATAACACCAGCGCCGGAGTGTAAAAGACACTCAAGCGATTACGCGTGCAGATTTCTGTCAGCTCTTCGCTCTCGAGATCATAAAGCCAGATGTGTGTCGGAGTATGGTGATAGTATTGATCAAAAGGACGTCCCGGTCCGTCACGACGTGCCTCCATGCTGAGAAAAATCATTCGACGACCATCCGGAAGAACGGGCCCCGGCTGCCAAGTCACTTGATCAGGAACTTTGAAGTCGAAATAACGCATGCCGGAACCATCCGAGTTGATCATCGCGGTACGACCTTGCGAAGTGAACAACAACTTTCCCTTACGGTTGTCCCCATAGGCCGGTCGCCCCAAACTGCGGCATCCCGTCAAAGCTGCAGCATAAGAAATGGCAGTGCCGCATTGGAGTAAAAACTCCCGTCGACTGGTGTTCTTTGATTTTATCTCACGCATGATATTCACTCTTTGCGGAACCACTGAACATATCCCTCTTTCCCCGACACCGAGCAGGTTATCCGCCGTTTTCACAGATAGAAAAAGGAAATCAACGCGTTTGAAACGGAAGTGTCGAATATTGAAATATGAATCAATTCTCCTTGGTCATTAGTTTTGTGATCGGTTGATTGCACACAAAAAGAATCGCGGACGCTCCTACGGTGGTCAGAACAATTTGCAGGAATATGTCCGGCATTTCGTTCAGGGCTTCAGGATCGAATCGCCCGGCCATCAAGCCTGCAATCAGATTTCCCAGTGAAGTTGCCAAAAACCAGATCCCCATCATTTGCCCCATGAAGCGCTTGGGCGCCAGTTTGGTAACAGAGCTTAAGCCCACGGGGCTCATACAGAGTTCTCCCATGGTGTGGATCAGATAGGTAAGAACCAGCCAGTAAGGCGCGGCTTTTTGTCCGGCCACAACGAATTTTGCCGCGCCAACCATCACCAGAAAACCGAGTCCAAGCAGCAGTAGACCGAGTGCAAATTTTGCAGGCATGGAAGGATCCAGTTGCCTTTTTGCCAAGCGCACCCATAACGAAGCGAATACAGGAGCCAGGGCGACGATGAATAAGGGGCCCAACGATTGAAACCATCCGGCCGGGATTTCGAAACCGAAAGCAAGACGATCCGTGTAACGTTCCGCAAACAAATTCAAGGAAGAACCTGCCTGCTCAAAGCCCGACCAAAAAACAGCGGAAGCAATGAACAATACAACGATGACCAGGGTTTGTTTGAACTCTGCCGAATTCAGCTTGCCAAACACAAAGAGATAAACAAAGAAAACGACTGCCAAACCAACAATGACATAAGTCGTGTACTGAGCCAGGGACAAGGCATTCACCTGTAAAACACCTGAAACAATCAGGACGATGAACAGACCCAACGCAGCCACAAACCCAATCACCGGAAACCAGGCACGATCCATTCGGGAACCAGAATCATTGGCGTCACCTGATCGCCGGGAGATCAACCCCGCATCTCCCAACCGATGCCCTGTCAGCCAAAATTGAATGACACCAAAAACCATCCCGAAACCCGCAGCCGCAAAGCCCATATGCCAGTTCACGTTTTCGCCCAAATAACTACATACGAGAGGCCCAAGGAACGCCCCCATGTTGATTCCCATGTAAAACAAGGTGAAACCGGCATCCCGTCGAGCACCTCCCTCGGGGTAAAGCTGCCCCACCATGGCGCTGACATTCGGTTTCAACAAACCGGTACCGAGAACCACCAGAAGCAACCCGGTAAAGAATGCCGTTTGATTCGGAATGGCCAGCGTAAAATGTCCCGCCGCGATGACCAGGCCGCCTACCCAAACCGCCTTCCGAGCTCCCAACAGTCGATCCGCTATCCATCCGCCCGGCAAACAGGCAAGATACACAAATGCGGTATACAAGCCATAGATGGCGGTGGCCTTTTCATCGTCCAGTGACATGCCGCCATTCTGGACCTCGTCCACCATGAAGAGCACCAATAGGGCCCGCATCCCGTAATAACTGAACCGTTCCCAAAGCTCGGTGAAGAACAACGTGGATAGACTCAAAGGATGCCCAAGCCATGTCCGAATTGATTTTGAGTCATTCATAGATGATCCCATTAGAGAGACTATCGCAAACCCTGCTTGAGCACAGGATCATCAAACTGTTTCTGCATGTCGTGTAGCCTGCTTTTTAAATCCGCGATCATGGGAACCTTTTCTGAAGCATGATAAAGGTTTTTCATTTCCATTGGGTCTTTGGCAAGATCATAAAATTCCCATGTGTCGGATTCATAAAAATGAATCAACTTGAGAGAGTCCGTGCGGATACCATAGTGCTTGGCAACAAGGTGAGCCGTGCGGTTTTGCGGTTCTTCCATCTGATAATGGTAATAGATGGCGTCACGCCAGTCATTGGGGGTATTTCCACGAAGCAGCGGGAGCAAGGAGCGACCGTGCATGGATTCCGGAATGCCCAGCCCGGCTATTTCAAGAATGGTGGGAGCCATGTCTATGTTCTGAACGAGCGAGTCATTGCTGCTCCCGGGATGCGTGACGCCGGGCCAGTGGACAATCAGAGGCGTGCGAAACGATTCCTCATACATCCATCGCTTATCATACCAGCCATGGTCACCAAGAAAGAAACCCTGATCGGACGAGTAGATGACAATCGTATTTCGATCCAGACCTTGCCTGGCCAAGAATTCCCGAACCTCACCAACGCTGTCATCCAGACCATCCACATTTCGAAGATAGTTTTTAATATAACGCTGATAATTCCAGAGGGTCAGTTCATCACCGGAAAGATTAAGTTTGGCAAACGTCTCGTTCTCCGGTCCGAAGGCGGCATCCCATGCGCTTCTCTGTTCCGGGGTCAGGCGGTTCAATTGATTTTGAGCGGCTTGATCAAGGATTCCTTTTCCTGTCACCGGGAGTTTCAAGTCGTAAGCGGGGAATAGATCGCGTGAGATACGCATCTGCGCCGTATGTGCGCCAGGGTTCTTCCCGCTGTAATCATCGAAGAGCGTCTCGGGTTGAGGAATATCGCGCTCGCCATACTTCTTGAGATGCCGAATGGGTGGCTCCCAGGTGCGGTGAGCGGCGGAGTGTGAAATCCACATCATAAATGGTTGCTCCTTGTGCTCACGCATCCATTCGATGGAACGTTCGGTGATTGTATCTGTCACATGGCCCAGGCTTTTCTCGATCCCGGTCTTCGTCTCAAAATCAGCATTGTAGAAGCTGCCCTGCTTGAGCGCCCAGTAATCGAAACCGTTTGGTTTGGTGGAAATGTGCCACTTGCCAACGACGGCAGTGGCATAACCGGCGGCCTGCACCGATTTGGCAAAGGTCGGAAGATCATCGCGAAACTTCGACCGATTACCAACCTGCCCATTGGCATGAGAATGCAATCCGGTCAGCAACGTCGCCCGACTGGGGCCGCAAATGGAGTTTGCAACGAAACTCTGAGTAAACATCATTCCGTCACGGGCCAAAGCATCAATGTTGGGCGTCTTGTTGATACCGGAACCGTATGCGCTGATGGCGTGTTGCGCATGATCGTCCGCATAAATGATGACGATGTTTGGACGAGCAGCATTCCCGTTCGTCACAACGCAACAGGATAATACCATGAGGAGCCAGGGAAGTACGGCTCTCACACGAAAAGATGTTTGTGCGAACAATGTCAAATCAATGATCTGCTTATACAGAGAACAATGCATGAGGGAGGTTAGCCATTCCCAAGGGAATTTCTCAAGACATAAGGTGCCAACCTTTCTGGAGACCGGCTGGAATCGTGAGGAAAGCAGTCAACAAATTGAATGCCCCTCAAAACAATCATACCGCGATTCGAAAAAGTGAAAAAACTGTCCCCTTATGTCAGTTTGTTACGCAAAGCATGAAATAGAAGATATCAACCTTAAACCATTTTGCTGAAAAGACGTCATGAACAATGAATCAAAGACAGAAAGAGGGGCAACCACACCGCATACAACCTTGCGCTATGCAGTAGGCTTTACGTGTCTAATAGCTCTGCTGTATTTGGTTTCAAGCCCCTCGAAACACCATCATCCAGAGGGCGCTATCAGACGGTTTCATCACGAATCCCTTGGAATCGACGGTGAGCTTTCTTTGGATATCATGATGTTTAAAAATCTTTTTCAGTATGCAAATGGACGCAATGGCGGTTGGAAAACCGGATCCCGGCTTTCCAACCCAATGAGTTCGTAGGCAGTCAAAAACAGTCATTGCTCAACATTTGACACCTCTGGGACCCAAGGCATGTAAGCAAAAAAACAAGTAACCCATCAATATAAGACCATCCGCTATCTCGTTGATAAATGGAAATGGACATGTTCAGGTCACGCCGCATCTCAACCTGTTGACACCTTCAAGCGGGCGGGAAGGCGTGTATCCTTCAGGGCTTCTTGATCAGTTGGTAGCAAGCCATTTTAAGATCACCATCCACAAGGTGAGTGACTGTATCCGTGTCCGGAGTCATACTGGTCACCAAGGTCCACTCAGTGAGATTCTCCGACGTGACCAGTTCATATTTACTCCCAGGAGTCAGCTGGCTCATCTCGATACGGATGTTCTTTCCTTCACGGATAGCAGCCAATTCCGGTCGTTGTGTTGTTAGGTGTGAAACCCGGATATCATCGACATAAAACGATCCGGACAAGGCTGGATTGGGTTCTGCCCAACCTTCAACCAGAATGCGCCACTGCACAAGGTTGCCGGTGTCGATCGTGCTCGTATCGCCGAAATCCTCCATGGCGATGGTCAGAGTGGTCCACTCACTCGAAATCACGGGAGCAATGTCCGTGATGTAGTTCATGCGATTTCCTGCGGCATCATAGAATGAAAGCCAGAAATTCGTACCTGCGTCTGCCACTTTTGAAAGGCCGGCATCCCCTTTCATTTTTAGTGTAATCACTCCGTCATCCGGCAAAGAAAATGGTTCAAGGATGGGTGAGCGAACGCTTCCCCAGGGATATTGTCCCTCAGGAAAATCGATATCAAGCCGCAGGCAATTTTCTCCTTCTGGCGCTGGGGATTCAATGGAAGCAACGGTAGTTGCGGGATGCCAGCTGTTTTCATAGGTATAATACTCGCGCAACGCCTCACTCGTCGCATACCCTTCGAAGTCATCGATCACCGATCGTGACGCGGAAGGAGCCGCAAAATCAATAAGAGGCTCGTCTCGAATTTCAATATCATCGATATAGATAGTTGCTTCATAAGGATCGATGGCGGCCTGACTGCCATATTGGAAAATGGCAATCTTGGAAAGAAAGGTCATGTCGATTTCACCGGAGGCATTCCATGGAAATTGATAATCCCCACCACCGAAATTGATCACCTGCCAGCCATCGGTAATGGGAACCTCAGCGCCCCAACGCGCGAAGTCACCCCAGTCATCGTAGACATAAAGATAAATATTCCTGAAGTCAGCAGATTCAAAAGCAGGATCCCCCTTCAAACGAAAACTGATATACTGCTCGGGTTCTATGGAGAAAATTTCATCCAACAGCGGCCCTGTGACCGTTTGGGTAGCCCAGGCGGCCGATGGAAAACTCAGTTCAATTTTCATGCTCGTTTCCCCTTTCGCACCGTCGGCGACATCTGTCGATAAAGAAGGCACAGCTCCTGTGCTGGGTTCGTATTGGAGAAGCAAATCGTCCTCACTGGAGTATTCGAAATCTTCGATCACCCTGATTGTTCCTGCTGATACAGTGAAAGTGGCAACGACACAAAATAAAAGCCATACGTTTTTCATCACTTTTTGTTTTTCAATTTTTCCAATTCAAGAATTCCCGTCCAATAATGCTTTTCGTCCCAATGACCTTTCAGTTCTTCGAATAACTGGTCCCACCGGAATGAGAAGATAGACACACCATAGCACGCGGGGACGATCGGGCAATATTCTTCCATCAGAGTGGCATCCGTTAAAGGTATGGATCCGCTGCCGCGGGTCCGCGAGCGCGGTGAGGCGTTCAAATGACCGTTGCGGTGTGCGGATACGCCATTGCACTTACGATCGGGATGTGTCGAAATCCCAAGCAAATCCAACCGATATCCCACCACGCTGAATCATACCATTTTCATAGAGGATGCGCTTAAATGTGGGGGCTGAATGTATTGATTGTTAACCACAGAGGGTACAGAGAGCACAGGGGTAACATTTTTTACACTAACTTATTGCAATTCTCTGTGAGCTCTGTGCCCTCTGTGGTTTTGATAGGTTTACCCCGAGGAAATAATCGTGCCCTTTCATAGATTTGCAGCATTTGAGATCTTGACAAGTGCACCGAAACAGAAAGGATCGACCTATTCAGCCCGTCGATAAGCCAATGGAAACCGAAATGAAAAGAATTTTTAAAAAGTCAGCAACCGCAAATATCAGACCGCGGTCATGCCCGCCACTGTTAAAGGCCACAACCATGATCATCCTTGCACTCGGCCTCTCTGTGGTTCTGGTGCCGCAACGTACCTTTGCACAGCAAAGCGCCGACGTTCTAAACAATCCCCCAACCAAGTCTCAAGAGGACACGAACGATCCCAAGGACATACTCGAAGGCCACTCCTTCCACGGCGAAGCATTTAACGAAGGACCTCGCCAAAAAGCTTACCTGATGGGTGGCACCGGGAACGTGAGTTTCCCCGTGTCGACAGATGTCGCTCTTGCCCAGCAGTTCTTCAATCAGGGAATCGGTCAGCTTCACGGTTTCTGGTATTTCGAAGCCGAGCGGTCTTTCCGTCAGGTCGCCAAGCTCGATCCAGAATGCGCCATGGCCTATTGGGGCATGGCGATGGCCAATTTCGAAAATGAAAAGCGGGCGAAGGGATTCATCGAGGAAGCCGTAGCAAGAAAAGAAAACGCCAACAAACGCGAACAACTATGGATCGACGGACTCGATGCCTATCTGAAAGCCAAAAAGGACAATGCCAAGACCGCCAAACAAAACTACATCCGAAATTTGGAGGAAATCATCCACGAATATCCTGATGACATCGAAGCCAAAGCGTTTTTGACCGTGCGACTGTATCAATTCAACCGCGATCTCCCCATCGTCAGCCACCAGGCGGTCGATGCGATCCTGGATCAGGTGTTTGCCTTGAACCCCATGCACCCAGCTCATCATTACCGGATTCACCTTTGGGATCGTGAGAAGCCGGAACGCGCTCTTGGATCAGCCGCTCGAGGGGGGCAGTCAGGCCCCAGCATCGCTCATTTGTGGCACATGCCCGGACATATCTATTCCCGCTTGAAGCGATACAGCGACGCCGTATGGCAACAGGAAGCCTCTTCGCGAGCTGATCACGCTCACATGGAGCGCGATCGCGTCATGCCGGATCAGATCCACAACTATGCGCACAACCAGGAGTGGATGACCCGCAATCTGATCAACATTGGCCGATCGGGCGACGCGCTCGCCATCGCTGCCAATTTGGTCGAACACCCCCGGCATCCACAGTATAACACGGCGGCCCGACGCGGACGCAGCGCTTCGTATGGACGTGCCAGGTTGTTTCAAGTGCTCCAACGATTCGAGATGTGGGACGAACTCATCCATCTCAGCGAAACCATGTATCTGGAACCGACCGACCTGCCGGAAGAACAGGACAAACGCGTCCGCGCTCTGGGAATCGCTCATTTTGAAAAAGGAGATTCCGCCAAACTCCTGGCCCAGCTCGTCGCATTGCAGGGCCGGTTGGCGCAGGTGCAAACCGAGCAAGCGAATGCCCAGTCCAAAGCGGAAAAGGAAGCCAAAGATTCCAAAAAACCCGAAAAAGAAATCGAAAAGGCCAAAACCAATGCCGGAAAAAAATTCGATAACCGAATCAAGTCACTCAACAACGCGGTCGCCGAACTGACCGCATGCTCAGGTCTATTGGTCGGCACGAGTGAGACAGCCAAAATCCTGCTCGATCAGGTAAAAGGCATCGGAAAGGATCGACTCGCCAGGCTCTATCTGCGGGTTGGGGACCATGAGAAAGCAGAGAGTCTGGCAATGGAAGCCGTTGACTCAGCCGAAAACGAGGTCATTCCCCTGGCAAACCAAATCGACGTTCTCTTCCGAATTGGAAAGACAGAAGCAGCTGGCGAAGCATTTGCCAAACTGCGTGAGATTTCCGGAGACATCGATGACTTGACCCATCCCCCATTCCAACGGTTATCAGAGGTCGCAGCGGCACTCGATTTTCCGGCGGATTGGCGTGTTGCCAAACAACTTTCCCCAGATGTCGGGGAACGCCCATCTCTGGACAGCATTGGCCCGCTGCGCTACACCCCGCAATCGGCTCCGGATTGGAGTTTGCCCAATGCAGACGGGGAATTCGTGGGCTTGAATCAATACAAAGGAAAACCCGTCGTGGTGATCTTTTACCTCGGACACGGCTGCCTTCATTGCGCCGAACAGCTCACCTCCTTTGCCCCGAAAACGAAGGACTTCCTCGACGCTGGCATCTCACTGGTTGCCATCAGTACGGATGAAGTCAGTCAATTGAAGGGAAAAATAAACGGATATGAACCGGATGCAGACTTGAAGAAATTTCTGGACGAAAATCCACTTGCGGGCGGGTTCCCCTTCCCCTTGATATCCGACTCCGATCTTGAGGCCTTCAAAGCCTACAGGGCCTTCGACGATTTCGAGAACCAGCCATTGCACGGCACCTTCCTGATTGATCGCGACGGTCTGGTCCGCTGGCAGGACATCAGTTACGAACCATTCAACAATCCCGAATTTCTCCTGAAGGAATCCAAACGCTTGCTCCAACTACCGGTCCAATCAGAGGAAAACTTCGCCATGAGCCAGAAGGATTGACCGGATTCAGAGTAAAGATATATCAATCAAACCAAACTGTCGGGCATCCTGGATAAAACCACTCCAGGAGCAACTCAGAGGACAAACCATCCGGCTATATGAACTCAGCGAGACACACACATCTTGAAAACTTCAGGAGGTTCGGCTCCTTTTAATATTGGAATCCGTCATACCTTGGCTTGTTTTTTCACCATCAGAGCATGAAAATTTCAAAGAGGAAATCAGGATGAGAAAAACCTCAGGACAAACAGCAATCAACAAACAGCGAACCATGCTTTTTCGACTGTTACTGGTGGCAGCTTTTTCATGGGGGGGACTGGATGCAGGCAGTGGCATCGGATCCATCCTAGGAGCTGAAATCAACCAGGGTTCAGGCCAAACCACCGGAGAAGGTGAGCCAACTGGCATAATGATCGATATACCTGACCCTGGTTTGAAGGCTGTCATTCATGAAACGTTAGGCCAGGGAGAAGAAACCATCTCCCTTGAGAACATGAGAACACTGATCAGGCTGGACGCACGGGATCGAAACATCCGATCTCTTGCAGGACTAGAACATGCGGTGAATTTGAACTTTCTTCACTTGGATAACAACCAACTGGAAGACATCTCCCAAGTTACTTCCCTGACCAACCTGAGCCAACTCAGTCTGAACTCCAATCTCCTGACTGGCCTTCCTTCACTCAAGGCGCTCACTCAATTGGAGTATCTTGAAGTCAATGCAAATCAGATAAAAGATCTTTCATTCCTGGATTCCATGTCCAATCTGAAGGACCTCTGGTTGCATGGAAACCCACTCCATCAAGTCAAGTTCCCCCCGGACTCACAAGCCTCAGACAATTGGAGCTATCCAATTGCGAAATCACCACTTTTGAATTTTCCGATGATTGGAAAAACCTGGTAATCCTTAATCTTGCACAGAATCAACTCACGGATCTTCCTTTCACACCAGGTGCGGCGCGACTGAGCATCTTGGATGTAAAATTCAATCAGCTCACTCGCCTGGAACTACCCGGCTTTCTTGAGAATTTAACGTTTGTGGATGCCAGCGCCAATCCTTTGAATCAGGTGCATGCTGACACCACTTTAATACAACTCAAATACTTGGGGATCTCGGATTTTAACACCGATAAAAGTAAAACCAACACACTGACCATGCCTGCAGGAGTCGACATCGGAACGCGCGGCCCCTGGCACTTCCCCATCGTGAATTTGGAGGGAGCTGAAACCACCTTTTATCCAAACATCCGGGACATCCATTTCACAGAATCTGGGAGCTTTGCTTTTTCCATTCATGCAGAGGCGGGAAATTACACCCTCATGCAATCCTCGGATTTGATCACTTGGACAGAACTGGAACCAATTCGCATCACAGACACAGACATCCCTGAACTGATCAGTCATGGAGCCATGTCGTTTTTCTTTCAAACAGGAGAAATTCAATATGAAATTCCCCGCAACGCATGGATGAAAGCCGCATTTTATCAAATCAAACAACAATAATTGGGGGCTATGCCTCCCCCTGAACCATTTCACCTCTTATTTCAGGAAGCGCTCAAAAAGAGAGATTTGATTCCTCACAGTCGTATCCCCAATTTAAAAAAAAGATTATTGATCAGTCCAAAAAAGTGTTCACTGAAAGTGTTTCAGCAAAGCCATCCAATGGTTACACCAATCTTGCTTATTGTAGGTTTCACCCAGGCTCTACATATCGATGGGATCGTCAAGGATCAAACCTCACCCAATCCAAATCCATCAAACCACCTTTACCGGGGTTGAGGAAACGAATCACGACATCGCTACGTTTTTCTGTCTTTGTGACAAGACTCTTCAGTTCTACAAACTCATTGTAGCCTCCTGTCGGTTTAACATCGAAGGACGCCAGCAAGGGACCTTCTTCATGGCCCTCGCGCACTTCCATTTGGCACCCCGCCCCACCGGAAGCCACGCGAACGGTCAGACCGGATACTTGTCCCATAGGTATATTTGAAAAACGGACCGTTGCACTGTGCTCGATGGCGCCCAGTTTATTGCCCAGGATACGGAGCTTTTCATAGGCGTCACAGGCTTCTGCTTCAATTTGCCGATGCCTAAGCAGGATCTCCGTCGAGGCGCTCAGCGGACTGATTGCTCCTCTGCCAAAATCGGTGTATGTGGCTTTCACCATCGCAAACCGCTCATTGGGTTTGCCATTTGCCGGGATGCTTCCAGCCAATCCTCTCGAAGTGATTTGCCCCTGTTGTCCGGCTTCCAGACTGAAGATCCATCGAACCATCAACTCGATTTCCTGTTCGGCCAGCTGCGAGTGAGGCAGCATCGGCACTTCGCCCCACACACCGGCCGAACCGTCCCGAACTCGTTGAACAGAGGACGTCAATGCCTCGTCTTGATCACGATAACGATCGGCAATTTCAATCAGGGCCGGTCCCACAATCCGCTGGTTCACCGCGTGACAGTTGAAACAATCACTTCCCCGCATGGCAGCCAATCCCGCAGGGACCACTTCGCCTTGATCGAGCTTTTGTTTAAAACTTGCTGATACCTGAACTTTGGCATCCATGAATTCGTCATTGTCTTTCGAATCCCCATCCTCAACATCCACCACATGCACCTGGTAGGAAATCGCGGCTTCAGGATCAAAAAAATCACCGTTCTCAGGTGAAACAAAACGAATGCTCGGACGACTGTTCCCCACCAGTACGGGCACACTTGCCGAAGCCATCGCCCCCTGCTCATCCCGCACCTGCAACGTGGCAATATAGTTCCCTGGTTCCTTTATGTTGATCGATGCCTCCCTACCAACAGCAACCTGACGGTCACCTGGATGCAACAACCACGTATACGTCAGCTTATCTCCATCAAAGTCCATTGATCCATCGGCAGAGAGTTGAATGGTCAACGGCTCCTTACCCGCATCCGGCGAAGCGGTGGCTACCGCAACAGGAGGAATGTTCCCACGATGATAGGAAATCTTCAGCAATTGCGAATCCATATTGGCGCCCCAGGTCCGTCCATAATCCAGGAGATAAAGACAACCATCCGGACCAAACTGTGCGTCCACAGGCCGTTGGATCTGGAAACGGTTCACGTCCCCTGCTTGACCGTCATTGCGCAACTCGACGGCTTGAGTGAAAGGTTCGATGCCCGCGAGATCGGATACAACATCCAATCGTGCCCAGTTCATGAAAGGCCGTTGCCAATCCCAAAACAACAGGCACTTGTCAAAATGCTTGGGGAAACCATCGGTCGCTTCAAATTCCGGACGGAAATGAAACACGGGCCCAGCACACGCAGTTCGCCCCCCGGATCCCAGCATAGGAAACTCAGGCGAATCGGCATAAGGCCAGTATATGAAAGCCGGTTGTGCGGGAGGCAGGATGCGATTACCCGTGTTGTTTGGGCTTTCGTTGATCGGTCGCATGGGATCGTATTTGGGCCCGTTCTTGCCGGTGGCATAATCATGATCCGCATAAGCGAAATTGTTTCCCACGAAATACGGCCAACCGAAATTGCCCGCCATTTTGGCCTGATTGATCTCGTCATAACCACGCGGACCGCGCTCCGAATCACCTCCGGCATCCGGCCCCACTTCCCCCCAATACACCACACCGGTGTGCTCATCAACGCTCATGCGCCATGGATTGCGGCAGCCCATAACGAAAATCTCAGGACGGCCACCGCTTCCGTCTTTGGGAAACAAATTCCCTTCAGGTATTTCATACCCCCCATCCGCAGTGGGACGAATCCGCAGAATCTTTCCCCGCAGATCATGGGTGTTGGCGCTGGATTTTTGAGCATCCCATGGGAACTTTTCGGGACGTTCATCAATCGGCGCAGACCCACCTGTCGGGTCCCCGGGAAAGGTGTTGTCACCAGTGGAAATCAGAAGGCAACCGTCCGGCGCAAACTCGACCGTGCCGGCATGGTGACAGCATTGGAGCCGCTGAACAGGGAATTCCAGCATTACTTTTTCAGAGTCCATGTCCAGCACATCATCCTTCATCTGGAAGCGACTCAAACGCTGTCCGCTATATGCGGGAGGGGAATAAAAGAGGTAAATCCACTGATTGTCCGGAAAGTCCGGATCCAGCGCAAAACCAAGAAATCCATTCTCCTGCTCAGTAAAAACCTCCAACCGACCGGCAATCACGGACTCACCGGATTCGGGATGCAGGATGTGCAAGGTTCCCTCGATGTCGTTCACGAAAATGCGCCCGTCGGGAGCGATCTCGAGTTCCATGGGTTTCAGGATGGATTGGGCGAGTACTTCCACATGGTAACGGTAATCATCCGATACTTCCACGCTTTCAACCCGACCCGAACTCACCAAAAAGCCAAAACAAAATAACAAACAGAATAATCTCATGGGAATCAGGCCAAAACCTAATCCTGAGTTGCCTGCATGAACAGGAAAAAGAAAGCACTAATATTTGGAGCGAATCAAATCCAGTTTTGATTCGAGTTCAACGGGTATGTCATCCTGGAAGAAATAAGCATCCCGTGCCCCGCCGGTGTTCCAGCTGTGCAGGAAGAGCATGCGATCAAAATTGATCCACCTCACCGATCCATCCATATAGAGATGGTTTCCCCCTTCTGGCAATCCCTGGCTGTTCTTGTGCGGAGGCATATTCTTGAAAGCGGTGACGCGGCCACCGCCCCATTTGCCATCGATTTTCAGCACCGCATCAGCCGCCAAAGCCCAACCCGGACGGGCGGTAGATGCCTTGACCGGGCTGTGCGACCTGAATCTGCCGGCGGGATTGGTCCATTCCTTGATGCCACCAAAATACTGATAACCTATTTCCCAGGCAGGAAATTCAGCTTCGAACTGTGGAAAAGTGGGACGATTTGGGCAGGTCCAAATTTTGGAAACCCCCGTTGGAATGTTTCCCTGGTTGGTATTGATCACCAAGCCGACACTGGCGGCAGCCGACACCTCCGGGGGATTCAGTGCGACCTGTACCGAACCGAACCGAGCCTCCAGCATCGTGTCATTGTTGTCGTCGGCATACATCAACATACCGATACCAAGCTGGCGGAGATTATTCATGCACTTGGCACGCTTGCCCTTTTCCTTCGCTTTGGAAAGCGCGGGCAATAGCATCCCGGCGAGAATCGCTATGATGGCGATCACCACCAGCAATTCGATCAAGGTAAAACCAGTTGACTTGCGTTCAGTTCGAAACATGACCAAAAAAGCATGCCCGGCAACCTGTCAAACAGGACCGGGCATGCACTGATAGATTAACGCAACCGATAAAAACGTGATCCAAGAGAAGTGTCGACCTCCTCAGTGAACGTCGTGGTCTCGCCTTTGCTGGAGACGTTTTCAGCCACCACTTCCCAATCGCTCAAGTTGCCGGAAGCCTCCACGGTGTAAGAACCATCGGAAGCAGATGCCCAGGTCAACACCACCTGGACAGCGCCATTATCTCCACCGGCGCGGCTCACGGACAAAGTGGTTTCGCCACCTTCCTGGGTTTCTTCCGCTGGGCCTACGTATTCAAAACGCATCCCCAGATAAACCGTGCGAGTGGCGGTTTCGTCCTGCACATCGTCGATTAAGAAGTTGAGTGTCTCTCCTTTGGCAACGGTTACTTCACCGATCGTCATTTCGTAATCATTATATCCGGGCGTTCCTACAAAACGTCCGTCATTGGCATGCCAACGGGTAAACTCATCTCCCTCCATGGCAAAATTCAATGGTGTCTGTGTGGCGAGGTTTTCATCAAAATCAACCGCCCCTGTATCTCCCAGATTGAGGAAAACATTGTAAACCCCGCCAGTGGCAAAGGTCACGCTGGTGCGCAAGGTCGGTGCATCATCACCACTGATTGGAAAAGATTCCAAGATAGGCCCGTAAGACCCCAATCCCTCACGAATGTTCCAGAGACTGTCCGATGCGGAATTGGCATTAACGGTCAACCAATCTTCCTGGTTCGGAAAAGTGTCAGTGTCCAATGGCCAGGTGTAAAATGAGTTTCCAAACAGATCTGTAGTGGGTTCAAACGCACCGGGGCTGACGTTGAATTCGGTGATGGCAATCTGTGGTTTACGCACAAATCTCATCCCCAGATAAACCGAACGGGAAGCAGTGCCGTCTTGCACATCATCAATCCTAAAATCAACCTGTTCCCCGTCCGCAACATCGATTTGACCAATGTGCATTTCGTAATCATTATAGCCGGGAGTGCCTTTGAATTCTCCATCGTTGGCGTGCCATCTTACAAATTCTTCTCCGGGCAGCGCAAAATTAAGCGGTGTCGAATTCTGCTCGTTCTCCTCAGGATCAACCGCACCGGTATCTCCCAGACTCAAAAATACGTCATAGGTTCCACCCTGGGCAAACTTGATTGATGTCTGCAGAGTCGGGGCATCCTCTCCACTGTTGGGAAAGGACTCGATGATGGGACCATAGGATCCCAACCCCTCACGAATATTCCAGAGATTATCCGATGCGGAATTGGCGTTGACCGTCAACCATTCTTCTTGTGAAAGGGTGGCATCCAAAGCGCCCGTTTTGAACTGATTTCCACTGACGTCGGTGACCCAATCAAAAGCACCCGGACTGACTTGAATCTCGGAAATGGCACCTCCAAGCTCAATAGCTCTCAGAGTAATCCCCTGCCAGGTCGAAGTAACCCAGTCATCGGCAAATCCGTCTTCCGTATCATCAATGCGCACCTTGACCAAACCACCGTCTTCCACCTCAACCTCGCCCAATGAAACCGTCTGCCACCACATGGTACCCTGCGTGGACCCATCGAACTGAGGATACCCGGGCGAAGTGCCACCGGTTTTCGGTGTGGCATTCAATTCGGAATACTCAACCAAATCACCGTCACCAAGAGCGGCCAAAATGGTTCCATCGCCGGGATTTTCACGCGAATCCAGGAAGTGGAGTATGACGTCGTATTTCCCACCAATCGCGACATTGATATCCATGAACAACTCGGGAGAATCCTCATACCCACTGGGAGCATGTGAAACCAGCAACGTGTTACCCCCCTCTTGATAGATCAACCACTTATTGTCTTCATCAAAGAAGATGTCCAGCAACTCCTCATTACCAAAAGGCCTGGGATCAATCGCATCTTGCGGACCGACCGTATGCGTATTACCAAAACGATCAGGTTCACCGCTGAAATCGCCAGCAGAAAAGAAAAACGAGATATCCTGAGCCTTCAAACCGTTCCCCGCAACCAAGGTAAACAACAGCACCAGCAAACAGGATACAGAACGAACGTGAGTGATACGCACCACTGGATTCGACCACACGGATGCACAATTCGTAACACTGAGAGTAGATTTCATGATGATCACAACTAGACGAATACAAACCCAAACACAAGACAAATCCCCGAATTCACCATTCACCATTCACCATTTCAAATTCGAAACTCCTTGCATGATCCGTTCCCGCAAATCATCGAAAAAGGTGTAGAACACAGGAATCACAAGAAGTGTTAAAATGGTCGCTGTTGTCATTCCTCCGATCAAGGTGAGCCCAAAACTTTTGTAACTTAAGCCCATCTCTGTGGGCTTGCTGAATGTCAGCGGAATCATACCGATGATGGTGGTCAAGGCTGTCATGAGGATAGGACGAAATCGACGATCAGCGGCAGTCAGCAATGCCTGGGTGCGCTCCAGACCTTCCTGCCTCAGGCGATTGACATAGTCCACCAGCACGATGCCGTTGTTGACCACCACTCCGATCAACAGAATGGCTCCAACAAAACCCAGCACATCCAGGTCTTTACCGGAAACCCAATGACTCCAGACCACCCCGATGCCTGCCAGGGGAATGGTCAGGATAATGGAAAGCGGCAGCACAAAACTTTCAAATAGAAAGCCCATCAAGAGATAAATGAACAACACCGAAATCATCGCGGCAAACTTCAGGTTCTCGATGGTTTCATTGGTGGATATATCATTCTGGCTCGCGCCAAAATTAACTCCCTCGGGCAAATTGTATCGTTTGGTCAATTCCATCAGTCGTCCACGTGCGGGACCTGCCTGACTGGGTTCCAGATCAATCGTCAGACTGCGGCTGATGCGTTTGTTGCGACGCCGGATACCATCGGAACTGTCCAGCATCCGAACATCGGTCACCGCTGAAACCGGCACGGCTCGACCATCGCGGGTGGGCACCTGAAAGTTGGACAACTCGGTCAGACGTTGCCGGTCCGATTCCTCAAACCGGATGCGCACCGGAATCTCACGCCCTTCATAGTGAAATCGTGGCAACACCCGCCCTCGCAGGGCATACCCGACCACACCCGCCACAAACTCCGGGTTCACATTGGTGGCTTCAGCGCGATCACGATCCACCACCAGGGCCAGTTCATTGGCCGCGCGCTCGCGTCCGCTCCGAATGCCCACCACGCCGGGCACCGCTTCAATGAGAGGTTCAAGATCTTCAGCCACCTGATCCAATATGGCTGCGTCATCCCCTTCCATGTGCATCACGAACACCTCTCGTCCGGTCGCTTCTTCATTCTCACTTTCCCGTCCGGTTCGAAGTTTGACGCCGGGTTTTTTGGGCAATGCCTCCATGACGATTTTGGACATTTCGGTGGCGGTCAATTCGTGATCGGAATCCGGCTCCACCCAGCCTTCCAATGATCCGCCCCGATCAAAATGCATCAGAAAAACCCCGCTTAATCCCAGCTCTTCCTTTTGCTCGAGAAGCACCTTTTCCGCGGCGTCAAAGTATTCCACCGCATCTTCAAAAATGGCGTCCCGGGGCATCTCCACACCGATGCGGAACGATGTACGGTCTTCTTCCTGGTTTGGAGCAAATTCGATCTGACGGAATACGTAGCCATAGGATACTCCGAGCACAATGGCCAAAACAATGACCAGATCCATACGCCGTCTCAGGAAGAAACTTAGAAACACATGATAAACCTGATGCCATTTTTCCATGGTTTTGTTGTAGGCCTGGTCCAGTGTTCGATCGAAAAACCGGTGCATGGCAACGATCCGTGAGGAAGTCGGGTGGTTCGATCGCGGACGCAAGGTGAGATAAACACTCAGGGGAATAAAGACCACGGCAACGATCAACGAAGCCGAAAGAGCAACCGAGATGGGAAGCGCCAGCCGCATCAGAAAGAACTGTCCTTCCCCCTCCACCAACGAGACGGGAAGAAACACGATGATGGTGGTCAAGGTCGCCATGGTGATTGCCAGAGCAATTTCCGAAGCCCCTTTGATACAGGCTTCACGAGGCGATCGTCCGTCCTGCATGTATCGATAGATGTTCTCCGCCACCACCACCGAATTGTCGACCAGCAATCCCACACAAATCACCAGGGCCAGGATGGACAGCATGTTGAGTGTTTCCCCTGCAAAATACATGACGATCAGAGCCATCAGTAGGCTCAAGGGAATGGACAGGGTCACGATCATGGTCAACCGGAACCGCCGCAGGAAAAAGAACAACACCAGCCCGGCCAATGCACCCCCAATTTCGCCGCCACCAATCAGACTAAAAATGGAAGACTGCACCATTTTACCCTGATTAAAGAACAAGTTCATTTCGACATCCGCAAACAACGGATTCTTCTTCATTTCCTCGACCACCTGGTCAAGACGCTCCCCAAGTTCCACGGAATTGGCCTCCCCTTCCTTGAACATGATGAGAGCGGCGGCTCGCTTGGCATTCAGTTTGACGCTGAAGTTTTTCTCCGGCTCCTCATATCGAATCACCGCAATATCCTTGAGCTTTAGCCTGTCGGAAATGGGCCGATTTTGGAAATCCTCCAGCGAGTGATAGGTCGCTACGGAACGCAGCAGGAATTTTTTATCCGCTTCATAGACCAACCCGCCCGCCATGGTGAAATTATCGCGCCCAAGATCCTGGGCCAATTGATAGATATTCAACCCAAAGGCATCGGCTTTCTGTTTGTCGATCTCAATGATCACCTCCTTTTCGAGCATCCCGTTCATCTGCACATTGGCCACGCCATCGATGCGTGAAAGCGGCAGAACAATCTTTTTCTCCACCAGGGTATATATGTCCGCCATGGTGGGATCCACCCCCACTCCCAGAACAGCCACCGGGATGCCGGAAGGATCATGTTTCTGAATGAAATACCGCTCCACATCCTCCGGAAAACGAGCGCGGGCACGTTCCATTCGGTCCCTGACTTCGCGATATGCCACCGCAATGTCGGTCCTTGATTTGAAGCGTAGAAAAACGTTGGCGCCGTTTTGCCCCGACCAGGAATTGATATTGTCCAGGTGCTTGACCGTGGACAATTCCTCTTCCATGGGCTTTGTAATTTTCTCCAGCGTTTCCTCGGCGGGTGCATTTGGAAACGGGACGTATACGCTCAGGAATTTGGATTCAAACCCTCGGGGAAACAATTCCATTGGCAAGCTCACCGCAGCAATGATCCCCACCACAACGATGGTCATCAAAAGCACCAGCACCGAAACACGACGGTCCAATGAAAACCGAGCCAGGCGGTAAGACGCGGATTCGGATTCGTTGGAGGAATCATTCATGATTGAGTAATGGTTTGAGGAGACTGGGCCGATTGGTCCGCCTCACCTCGATGCATCCATCGGTCCAGCAGGAAGTAGATGGTCGGCACCACAAACAAAGTGAGCACGGTGGAAGATATCAAGCCGGAGATTACGGCAATGGCCATGGGGGTTCGGATTTCGGATCCGTCACCCAAGCCGATCGCCATCGGCAGCAAGCCCAACACAGTCGTGGCAGTGGTCATCAAAATGGGACGCAATCTCACGGAGCAGGCGGTCAAAACGGCTTCCTTGGGCCCCATGCCACGCGTGCGCAACAGGTTTGTATAGTCCACCAGAACGATCGCGTTATTCACCACGATGCCCACCAGCATGATCAAGCCAAGGAACACCACCACCGACAAACTGGTCCCCGTCATCGCAAGACCAATGGCCGATCCGACGAAAGCCAGCGGCACTGAGAACATGATGATGAACGGTTGCAGAAGCGATTCGAATTGGGATGCCATGATGACGTAGACCAGAAACACGCTCAATCCCATAGCCAACAACAGGCTGTTCTGACTGTGCTGCCATTCTTCACTCTGCCCGGCGATAAAGAAATTCATATCGATCGGCCAATCTATGGCACGATCCAAAGTCGATTTGATCGTGCCCACCGCCCTCCCAAGAGAAGCATTCCCGAGGTTGGCCTGAACCAATGCCACACGTTTGCCGTCAATACGCCGAATCTCACTGGGACCTTCACCAATGCGATAATCGGCCACGGCGTTCAAGGGAATCGGTTTGTCGCTACCCGGGTTCACGGTCAGGTTTCCGATATCATCGATCTTCTGACGATCCGTTTCGTCAAGTCGGGCGATGATCGGAATGCGCCGGTCTTTCATGTTGAAACGCGTGGCCTCGTTCCCCTGCACCAAATCACGCACCAGATCAGCGACCTGACCAATGTTCAATCCGTGTCTGGAAAGAGCCGCACGGTCGTAGGTGATCTGAATCTCCGGAGCCCCGGGCCTCAGGGTGGTCTCGACGTCGGCAAGTTCATCCAGTTCCATCAACACTTCCTCCGCTTCATCAGCCATGTCCTTGAGCTGATCCAGATCGTCACTATGGATTTCCACACTGACGGGCTTGCGCGTGCTGAACAGAACCGGACGCGTGACGCGATAAGTAAGATCCGGCACGCGGTCCAGTTTGTCTCGAACACGGGCTAGAACGCGCGCCTCGACTTGTGCAGGTCCTCCCTTGCCATCCAGCAACAATTTAAACCGGGCGGAATGTTCTCCCTCGTCGGACCGCTTCATGTTGGTGATATCATACCCAAACGTGGTGAGCACTGTTTTGATGTCACTCTGGTCTTCCAAAAGAAACGACTCCATATCCGACAAGGTCTCAACGGTGACCTCCAGGGGAGTTCCCACCGGCAGATTAAGTTCAATCGTGACCTCACCCTGGTGCACCTCGGGCAGGAGTTCCGTGTCCATTGAGAAACCAATCCCAACCGTCAAAGCCACAGCAACCACCACCAGCCCGAACACGCTGCCAGGCTTCTCAAGTGCTCCTTCCAGCCAACGCGGATATCTTTCCGTCAACCAAGTCAGACGGTTTTGAGTAAAAGCAACCGGCCATTTGACCAGCATTCCTCCAGCTTTTGCCGCCATGGGAAAGAGTTTTTTCACCATCAAGCGGACCATTCCGGAAACAGCCATTCCGATCAGTTTCCCAAAAAATTCCAGCACACAAGCGATGAAGCACTTCACAAAAACATAGGGAAGCAACACCTTCTTCCATCCCTGCTTCACCCCGGATAAATCAGCGCGCAATCCTTCGATTGCCAACCATCGCTTCCACGACAGCTGTGACATTTCCTGGCGCTGAATGTTCGGGGTGGTCCGGCTGGCAAGCATGGGAATGAAGTAAACCGCCACCAACAGGGAAGCGATCAACGAAATCACCACCGCCATCCCCAGATCACCAAACACCTGACCGGCGATCCCTTCCACAAACACCATCGGCAAGAATACAGCGATAGAGGTCAATGTGCTCGCAGTCACCGCACTGCGCACTTCCCTGGCGCCACGTATGGCGGCCGTCTTCAAATCATCCCCTTCCTGAAGGCACCGATAAATGGACTCCAATACAACGATCGACGAGTCCACCAGCATCCCTACCCCGAGCGCCAAACCTCCCAGTGACATAATATTCAAGGACACTTCGGACAGATTAAGCGGCGCGAATGTGATCAGGATGCTCATCGGAATACTGATCGCCACGATGACCGTACTCTTGAAATCCCTCAGAAACAGAAACAGCACAACCACCGCCAACAAGCCACCTACCATGGCAGTCTGTCGAACTTCATTGATACTGTTTTCAATGAACACGGACCGATCAGCGACCACCTCCAACCGGGCGCCTTCGGCTTTGAATAATTTCGCCGCCAAGCGATCCCGAAACATGTTTCGAATCATCGGATTAAACTGCGCCATCATCTCCATGAAAGGAGGCATCGGTGGGGCCTCCACAGTGCCCACTGCAGACTTCACCGCCTGGGCCACGGAAACGATGTTGGCGTCGGCTTCCTTGTAAATATCGATCTGAACACTCTCACGCCCGTCCGTGCGGGTCACAATCTCACGATCCCGATGAGAACGGCTGACCGATCCAATGTCGCGAATCCTTACCTCTCCACTGGCATCCCGCCGAATGATCGTGTCCTCGATTTCCTCCTGATTGGTAAATTCATTGAGGGTGCGAACCATGAACTCCGAGCGTCCCTCCTGAACCATGCCACCTGCCACATTGATGTTCTCCTGTTTCAAGCGTGAGATAACCTGCTGAATGGAAATACCGGTCCTTCGCAATGCCTGTTGATCCAGCATCACGTGAATTTCCTCTTCCAATCCACCGCGAATCCGAACAGCCGCAACTCCCGTGATCGGCTCAAGCGCTCGCCGAATCTGAATCTCCGCCAAACGCCGTAACCGCCGCAGTCCGATCTCTCCATCAAACCGGACCCCCTCGCCGGAAAGACTCAGTTCCATGATAGGATCCAGAGACGGATCGAAATGCAGGATCAACGGTTTCTCGACTTCCTGGGGTAAAAAGACCTGATCGATCTTTTCCAGCGTGTCCTGAGCCGCCTGCGACATGTCGGTCCCCCACACAAACTCCAGCACCACATCACTGATGCCCGCCCGACTGATGCTACTGATGCGGTTCAAGCCGTTCACCACACCAAGCGTTTCCTCGACCGGACGACTCACTTCGTTTTCAACCTCTTCGGGAGCGGCTCCTTCGTATTCGGTTCGAACGGTGAGCGTGGGGTAATTGAGTTCCGGCATGAGGGTGACCGGAAGTCGTTTGAAAGAAAAGTAACCGAACACCACCGCCGCAATGAACACCATCAACACGGCAACCGGACGGTCGGTCGTGAAGTGTGAGAGTTTTTTGGGAGAAGGCTGGGCCATAGGCCGGTTCAAATCATCCGTTCTGGGTCAAATCTCCCGCAGGTTTACCTTCCTCGGGAGCGGACGATTCCTCGTCTGGTGAGTCTGGATTGGAAGGATCCACCACTTTGACCTTGCTGCCGTTTTTAAGCCCGGTTTGGCCGGCAATGACAATCGAATCCCCTTCCTTGAGCACGGCAACCGGTTCGAGGTTGTCCGCATCCTCCAATCCCACCTCAAGCAGGATACGTTCTACTTTGTTTTCGGCGTCAACTCGAAAGACAAAACGCTGTTCACCATCATAAACAATCGCTTTTTTAGGAAGCAACAAGGCGTCGGTCTTGGCGGAAGTGACGATATCAGCATCCACATACATCCCCGGCAACAAAGGGCCGACATCCCAGAATCCAACGGTCACCTTGATCATACCGGATTTGGATTCCACGACTGGAGCAATCCGCATCACGTGTCCTTCAAATGTCTTGCCGGGAAATGCTGTTGATTCCACTCGCACCTCCTGAAGAAGATGGATGCGGCTCAATTCTTTCTCAGGCACGTAGAGACGCGCCACGATGGAATTGAAATCAATGATGTTAAAAAGTTCCTGTCCGGCATTGATTTGGTCTCCCACCTTGACCATTCGGTGGGTGATGGTTCCCGAAATCGGCGCTCGAATTTCGGTATAACCCAACTCACGCTCGGCGTCTTCCAGATTCAATTCCAATTGCCGTAAATTAAATTTCGACTGATCGAAGACCTGATCACTGACCAATTGTTGCTGATAAAGCGATTGTTGGCGCAGGAACTCTTCGCGTGCTTCATCCACCTGATTTTTGGCCTTGTTGACCTGGATGAGCTGAACGTCATTCTCGAGCTGGAGCAGGAGTTGACCGGCATTAACAAGGTCCCCTTCCTCCACATGGAGCTCCTTCACCCTGTTGGCGGTTCGAGCGGGCACTTTGACTTCGCTTTCCGCTTCAAGTCCGCTGGAAGATTCCAAAACCGTTTCAATCGCTCCACGCTTCAAAGTCACCACTTCGACAGGAATGGCGCTATTCTTTTCTTCTTTTCCATTCTGCCCATCCTTGTCGCCACCCCCCATTTTCCCGCAGGCGCTCATTCCAAGCGACAGAGCAAGGATGATCAAACAATGCCATACACCATAAATCGCAAACCGCCCACGCGAACTTGCTTCGGGTGAGGCATGGTGACTCTCTGAATTAAGATTTTCTGGATAATTCCCTGATTGCATGAAGTATTTACAAAACATTTCCTACCCAACGGGGTTCAAACGCTTACCCCTTCACCACACTGCGGCACATGACGCCCAGATTCAAGCGAAGAAAAAACGGAACACTCGGATGAAATATACGAGTTTAGTGTGCATTTTGTTACATGTTCCCGAAATTTGTTGTTCGAATCACAAAACAAGCGAACGAAACCTCCTGTCGGCAAGGATTTCCGACACATCGGGACCGCAGGTCCGCGAACACACGAAATCCATACTTTTTTCAACATCAATTGAATACGCCGGAACAAACACCTTCCCACACGAGGAAAACTTCAATCATCCGCAGAACTAGCCGCAACAGCTTGCCCGGTAGCACTTAAAGGGGTAGCGGCATCGGTCGAAGCAATGGCTTTCCGGATCCACCCTCCCCCAACCACAAGGTCATCCTGATAGAGCACACAAGCTTGCCCGGGAGTGATAGCCCGTTGCGCCGCATGAAGATCCACGCGAGCGGTATAGTCATCAACAGGCGTCACCGTAGCCTCTGTGCCTGGATGGTTGTAACGAATCTTGGCAGTCACCTGGATCGGTTCTTCCAGTCTTTCAAAGGGAATCCAGTTGCACCGATCGATCAGGAACGAAGCCTTATCCAGAGCATCCGCCGGACCGACCACCACCTGGTTCTGAGCTGCATCCAGTTCAAGCACATAGAGCGGATCCGGTGAAGAAATGCCGAGGCCTTTACGCTGTCCGATGGTGTAAAACTCAATCCCATCATGACGCCCCAACACATTCCCCTCGCGATCAACGATATCCCCTTGATGGGTCTGCACCATGTTCGTTTTGGTGAGGAATCCTTTGTAATCGTTGTCGGGCACGAAACAGATTTCCATGCTTTCCTCCTTGTCGGCGGTTCGAAGGGAGCAGTCACGTGCCACGTTCCGGCTGTCATCCTTGGTCAGTTCCCCCAAGGGAAACAGTATGTGCTGCAGGAGGTCCTGACGCAGTGAAAACAGGAAGTAGCTTTGATCCTTGCGAGGGTCCAAGCCACGCTTCAATAACATGCGCGAGCCATCCTCATTGGGATGCACGCGCGCATAGTGTCCGGTGGCAATGTAGTCGGCCCCCAATTGCCTTGCCCGGCTCAGCAAAGTGCCGAACTTGAGCTTTTCATTGCACATGACGCAAGGATTCGGCGTGCGACCGGCTTTGTATTCGTCCGCAAAGTATTGAATCACCTGCTGCTGAAAGTCTTCCGATTCATCCACCAGGTAATAAGGAATATTCAGTTTATTGGACACACTCCGGGCATCCATTACTGCCTGAGGACCACAACACTTGTCCTCAGCCCGCGAAACACAATCCTGCGGCCAGAGTTTCAAGGTGATACCGATCACATCATAACCCTCTTCAATCAGCACGGCGGCAGCCGCCGAAGAATCAACTCCGCCGCTCATCCCCACCACAACACGTTTATTTCCTGACTCACTCATGGATCAATCGTCCTCCGTAACAAAGAACAAGTGGAACCTACCCCACGATGCGAAACTGAAAAGAAAAATCCGGAAATCAGAGACTTAGCCCCAAAGGGGCAACCTACGCCAACCTGAGGCACCGCCCCAGGTCCCTGCGCCTTCCATGCCGGAGCCCTGAAGGGGCGGTCCAATTCCCCCAACGTAGGTATCATTCGATCACATACCTGAAATCGATCAAACCAACACCAACGCCTCAGCACCAATCATGGACACATCTGAAAACTCTAATCTACCTGGGTCCGCAACCATTGGATCAAATCGGCCATGTCCTGATGCGTCATCCCCTCTTCCAAACCTTCAGGCATCAAGGATAGATTCCCTCCGCGCAATTCCCGAATATCGCGGCGTAAAATGACGTTTTCCGTTCCATCCGCAAGTTTCATCGTGAGACTGTTTCCAGTTTCCGAAGTGATCACTCCGTAGACTTCAGTGTCATTCGTCAACACGCATTGATATGCGTGATAGCCGGGCTGAATGTCCGCACTTGGATCCAGGATGTTGGCCAATAGTTTTTCAGGTGAATGCTGCACCACGGAATTCAGGTCCGGTCCGACTTCTCTACCCTGATTTCCTTTTCGATGACAAACAGCACAAGCCCGCTCGTAAACCTCCCGCCCACGGTCGGCATCTCCTCTCAAACGCAGAGCTGGTCGAAATTGCTCGATCACTTGTACCCGATCCGTACGAGCACCAAGCATTTGAGACGCCAAATCACGCACGCGTTTGGATCCATGGCTCATCAACCGCTCACGTTGAACAGCGTCCAGAGGAATATCCTGTCCATCGACAAGTCGCTCCAGCAAAACAAAGGTCCATGATTCGCGGGATAACATGAGTTGCATCGCTTTCGCGCGGGTTGATGGTGAAAAACTGGTCCAACGATCCAGCACTTTTGCGGCCACCGAAGACGCGCCCACTGAAGTCAAACCTTCCAGCGAGGCTTCCTGAATCGAAATCGGTTGTTGCGGTGTCAACAAATCAACCAACACACCTGGCACTTCGGAGCGACGCTCTGCCATTTCCCCAACGCATCGAATAGCAGCGGCACGCAATTCCACGCCTGCCGAATCTTGTATGGCCGTTTTGATCGCGGAGGTAAAAATCGAATTCGGGTTGTTCGAGAATACATTGGTCAGCAACTTGCCCAGCACATCATCCCGGTCGGACAAATTATTCCAATTAGAACCACGCCTTTTGGCCAATTGAAAGAAAGCGGTTGCGGATTCGTATTGCCCCAAAGTGAATGATTCATCGGACTTGCCAAAAACAAGCTTCAGCAATTCTGCCAACGCATCCCGCTCATTCAACGCAAACGCAAGTTCGATCAAGGATTCCCTCAACAAACCTTGAACTTTTGAATCTGATTGAATCACCTTACCAACCAATGCTTTCAGGTGAGGTGTAGCTGAACTCAACACGGCCGCCTTCATAAACGCGTCATCAGCCGATGCCACCGCTAATTTCCCCAACGCGTCCCCCGCCTCCGGATGCTCCCATTCACCTAAGGAAAAAGCCAACTGCAAACGAACTTTATCATCCGGATCATTTACCAACTCCGCAGCAGCACGCAGCACGGACACATCATGACTCAATTCGGAAATTCTCAGCGCATTCTCTCTCACTCGAGGATGCGAATGTTGAAAGGCGACTCGAATGTGATCGGGATTCAAACCGCCAAGTTCATGTAAAAGCCACAATGCATGCACCGTTGCCTCCGGAGTTGCAGACGACTTCACAAGCTTCCGGAGAAGCTCGACAACCGCCTGATCCTTTTCCCAACTGAGCATCATGTGCGCGCGATCACGTCGCCAGCCGTTGCTGGATTTGAGTGCTTCGACCAGTTCAGCAATCGATCGTTGATCAAGCTTTGGTCGGGGATCTATTTCAGAATCCTTTCGGACAACCCGATAGATACGCCCGAGATCATCTCCGATCCGATAATTCGGCAACAACTCGTCTCGACCGGCAGCCGGCAACCAGTCCGGATGCTCGATCATGTAGCGATACATGTCGACCACCCAGAGTGCGCCGTCCGGCCCTGTTCGCACCATCACCGGACGACACCACCGATCTTCACTGGCGAAGAAATCGTGCACGTTATCACCCACATCACGATGTGCAGCAAAGGACACTCCCTGATCAAATACGACGTTGTGCTGAACGAGATTATGAAAAGGCTCACAAGTAAACGCATGCATTTGATTGTCTTCCTTCGGGAACAACAAGGAATCACGATAGATCATCCCTCCGCATGCGGATGTAAAACGACCGGCTTCATTAAAACTGTGAAAGCGTTTTTCGGGAGAACTTGCCGGATAAACTTTCGGCCCCAGCGGCGTCACCACCAATTGAATGGGACTCGGCGAAGCCACATGAGCTTGGCGCCTGAGATATCGATCCGGCAGCACGTAATGCCACAGTGGTCGCATGTTCTGAGTCCCAAACCAATGTCCCCAGTCATCCCTGTTGCGACCATTTTGAGAAGGCCCGCTTAATGGTTCCAATTCCCCCGTATCCGGCCGAAACCGAAAATCGCGCGATCCGACTTGAACTTCACCCAGCCGCGTTCGCAACCGGGTGCCATTGGCAAAGTTTCCATGATGCCCCCCCGCAGCACAATACACCCATCCATCCAATCCCCAGCGTAGACCGTTGGCGCGTAATTGCTGGTTGCCTGTGCTCAGTCCGCTGATCAATACTTCACGTTCATCGGCACGACCATCTTTGTCCGTATCGCGCAGAAACAACACCTCCGGCGCCGCTGTCACGATCACCCCATCCCGCCAAAGCAATAATCCGGTCGGGTAAGTCAAACCATCAGCAAACAGGGTCTGTCGATCATAGGCCCCATCACCATCACTGTCTTCCATCACACGAACGCGACCTCCGGGTTTCCCGCGCCCATCCATCCCCAAAGGATAATCCGACATCTCCACCACCCATAAACGTCCCGAAGCATCCCAATCGATCGCGACCGGATCCACCGTCAAAGGTTCACTGGCTACCAACTCCACCCGAAAACCGTCGCGCACGTGAATCTTCTTCAGCGATTCTTCGGGCGATAAAGCAGGTTCCAAAGGCCCCGTGGCAGCCACTTTTTCCGGAGGAGTCAATGCAGATGCTTTGTAATGCGTCGAAATTTCAGCTGTTGATAGAGCACGCGAATACACGGCGATTTCATCCAGTTTTCCTTCAAAATTGAACAATCCGTCGCTCCTTCCCCCCATGAACAATGTGTTCTCACCTTGCGGGATTGTGTGTTCGAACACACCTTCGATTTCGGGCTCAGGTTTCCCGTCCAAGTGTACCCGCACACGTTCCTTTTCGCGCACGAGCACGACATGATGCCATGCGCGCAGTGCAAGTGTGGTCCGTCCGCCCAGGACCTGGTTTTGTTCGTTTCCATTGAAAAGAAACAAACGACCCGCCAGGTGCGGCATATGAGTTCCGCCAATCCCAAGGTGCTCCCCTCGAGCCAGGGCATCGCGGTCCACTCCACGCGAATAAGCGTACCCCGTCACCGCCCGCGCATCGGCTGGCAGTCCATTCCACAACCAAAACTCCACACTGTATGCATCGTCCAATGGAACATCTGACCGCATTCGCCCTCCCGCAAAATGTACTGCGCGATTGATCGCATTCCCGGAAAAAGCATTGTTGGACGGTGGTTCCGGTGGTTGATGCCCCCTGCGTTCATCGGCTCCGGAAAGATACAAGGCCACCCCCTCTTCAAATTGCCCGTCGCGATGTCCCGTCGCATCGCGCGCAACCGGCATGTTCATTTCTTCCAATCGCCAGTAGGCTTCCGGGCGACTTTCGAGAACCGTTTCCGCATAAGGACCGGTATCTGAAACAACCGTTCGCCGAGATTGCCCGGAGACTTCCTCCAGCAAACGAATCAATGTCTCAACAATCTTTGGTTCAGCCTCCACTTCCAACCCCGCCGTGCGCGCCGCCCAAGTGGTGTAACCGCCGAGAGCATGCTGTTCCGGTGGAGGAATGTATCCTTCGGCGCCGTTGGCGAGTTCGATGTTGAAGGTCGATGCAAACGGGCTTTGCTCCTTCAACTTTAACCCGGTCAAGGCATAGACTTCATTTGGAAGCGCCGTGATGCCCAGATCGCCAATTCGAAGCGCCTGAAGCACGAGTTCTGTATTTTGTTTTTCGTGGAGATAAACTGATTCCAATGCATAAATCTCAGGTTGCGACTGAGGCAAGCGCCCTCCAAACTCAGTTATTTTTTCTTTGGACCAGGCCAGTCGTTCAGGACTCGGCACACGATAAGATAAGGCCAATGAACGTTGTGCCATACCCAATGGCGCGGCATCCTGCCATTCAAGGTGATTCACAAGTTCCGCAACTGCTTCCGCCATTTCACGGGCATAGGCGTCGTAACCCATATCCTTCCGCGGTGCTCCGTAATCCATCCACATCAAATCCCCACTGGTTCCCTGCGACATGATCGCTACAAACTCATCATCCGCATCGAGCAAGTCCCCCATGTAACCTGCAAATCGTCCATAATAATCAGAAGACAACAAAGGGGAGCCATAATAGTGCATGGAATAATTCGCCAGCAGTGCGAGCGGCCGTCCATCGATTGACTTTACGGCAAGCACCGACAACTCCGGATCCACCGGCCCACTGGGACCTACCGCATCGGGGCTTTCGTGGCCGGGATGCATATGCGCTCTGACATTAGGAACCCCGAACGGATCGGCAAACACACGATCCGGCCGTCGCACCCAACGCCGGTTGAAGGTATGTTGCCAGTCATCCATTTGTGCCCACCCGATCCGGGCAGGTTCAAGGCGTTCGATCGCGTCGATCATCGCACGAGCGATTTTGGCGGGAAGCATGGCTGCATACCGAGGATCCACACGACTCCCGAGACATCCCATGGCCGAAGGAGCCGAATGCGTATGCGTGGCGGAAACCAACATACGATCCATCGGCAATCCCGTCGCATCGTGCGTCAATTCCTTGACTTGATCGATCAAATCGCGCGGGACCATGCACGTATCCACCACGCAAAACACAATCCGCTCCCGTCCGTCATCCAAGGCCAGGGCCTTGGCGTAGAGTGGATCAACAACACGATCAGAGGAACGCTCGGTGAACATGGCATTCACCCGCACAGGGAATCCCTCGGGACCAACATCCACACGAGCTGCTCCAGCCCGAAAAACAAGCTCTGTAGATTGGGCGAGCAAACCAGTACACACCAAAAAAAACATCCACAAAAGGAATCGACCAATGGCATACATGCCCCCATTCAACGCCGACCATCAAAGTTCGTCAAGCGGGCCAACAGGTAGAACGTGGCGTCTCGGCGCGTAACCCTTAGGGCATTCAAATCCCAAACACCTACCAAAGGGATACCTGAAACCACCCCCATCACCCCTCGCCCCAAAGGGGTAAACCACAAAAAGCTAGAACCACGACCGGATTTTTACAGCAGCCAACCAACTCTCTCGACAGGGGCAAAATCACAAGAGTCATCCCACTTCCTGCATGACTTCGCACGCATTACCTTGAGATAAAGTTTCACCCATTTCCTACGCCAACACCGGGCGAATGATCTCTCCCGCCACGTCGGTCAGCCTGAAGCGGCGACCGTTGTGGAAAAAGGTCAGGCGTTCGTGATCGAGCCCAAGCAGGTGCAGCATGGTGGCATGCAGGTCGTGCACGGATACACGATCGACGGCTGCCTTGTATCCAATCTCGTCCAGCTCACCGTAACGCACACCGGGTTTGATGCCGGCGCCGGTCATGAACATGCCGAAGCCTTGCGGGTTGTGATCGCGTCCACCGTTGCCTTGGGAAACCGGCATGCGTCCGAATTCGCCACCCCAGATCACCAAGGTGTCATCGATCAAGCCGGTGCGTTTCAGGTCCGTCAATAAGGCGTGAATGGGTTTGTCGGTGGCGCGGCAGTGTCCGCGGTGGTTCCCATTCAGGTTGCTGTGCGCATCCCATTCTCCGTCACTGTAAACCTGCACAAAGCGCACCCCGCGCTCGATGAGTCGTCGGGCCGTGAGACATTTTCGTCCGTAGGAACGGGTTTCGTTTTCATCCACACCATACATCTCCCGGGTCTCTGCTGATTCTTTTTCCAGATCCACCAAATCAGACGCTTCCATCTGCATGCGATAAGCCAGCTCAAAGCTCTGAATGCGTCCCAGTAATTCCTCTTCGCCTGGTCGGGACGCCAGGTGCCGATGATTCAACTTGGACATCAGATCCAGCTGTGCTCTTTGATCTCTTTGAGTCACATCATCCGGTCGCGTCAAATTAATCACCGGAACACCTTCCGGTCGAAACAAGGTCCCCTGATACGTCGTCGGCAGAAAAGCGGAACTCCAGTTCAGATTGCCGCCTTTCACTCCCCGATTGTTCCCCAGGACAACATATCCGGGTAGATCACTGTTTTCGGAACCCAACCCGTAGGTAATCCAGGCGCCCGCACTCGGACACCCTGGCCTGGGGATGCCGGTATTGATTTGATAGAGCGCTGGCACATGATCGTTTGATTCGCTGTAAAAGGAATTGATGAAGGCGAAATCATCCACATGTTTGGCGACGTTCGGATAATGTTCACACACCCAGGCACCGCTTTGTCCGTATTGTTTGAATTCAAAGGGTGATTTCATCAGAGGCCCCGGGTTGCCATTGAACACATCGATCTCCATCCGCTGGCCGTCGCGCTTTGTCAGTTCGGGCTTGGGATCGAACATGTCTACGGCACTGGGAGCGCCTTCCATGAACAACCAGATGACCGCCTTGGCTTTGGCGGGGTAATGACCTGGGCGCGGAGCCATGGGATGCAAGGGATCCGGAAGCGTCTCGTCAGCGAGCAGTCCATTTTTCGCCATCAAATCCGCCAAAGCGTACATTCCAAAACCTCCACCCGCTTTCTTGAGAAAATCCCGGCGTGTATGAAACGCTTCGAAGCGGCCGCAATGTTGATGCATGCTTTTCATGACCAATAATTCTTTTCGAGTTCGATACTGTTCACCCAATCAATCGACGTAAATAAATTCATTCAACCCAAACAGGGCGTGACAAAAATCAGTCAGCACCGCCAATGAAGCGCTGGATTCACCACGGTGGGCGCGTTCATCTGTTTGTTGCGCCAGGAATGCTGTGGCTTCGTTACTCTCTGCGGCTTGAGGCGCTCGATTCAATGCCAACTCGAATGCGCGCTTGACCTGGGCTTCCCTGTCATCTCCCACTTCTTCCCGGATACGCTCCGCCAGATCACCGGCTCGCAATCGCACGAACGGATCGTTCAACAAAGCCAATGCTTGTGGCGCAACGGTGGTGTTCATGCGACGACCGCAACTTTGCTGGGCATCGGGCGCATCAAAAGCCTGCATGAGCGGGTATTGCACGACACGTTTATGGAACATATAAACGCTGCGCCTTCGAGTCCGGGCAGTGTCTTTGGCGTCTTTCGGATATGGATTTCTCACATTGCGGGCCTGCATGGCTTCCTGCTGAATGGGAGGTTTGAAGCTGGGACCGAAAGCTTCGAGATTGAGCTGACCCGCAACGGACAACATGGCATCGCGCAAGGCTTCTGCTTCCAGCCGGGCCGGCAATTGACGCCACCACAATCGATTTTCCAAATCAATCGAAGCCATCGCGGGGCGGTACCCGGAAGACTGTTGATACGTGGCGCTGTTCAACATCAAACGGTGCAGGTGTTTGATGCTCCAGCCACTCCGGACAAATTCAGTGGCAAGCCAGTCCAGCAGTTCGGGATGTGTGGGACGTTCACCACGCGTGCCGAAGTCGCTTGGAGTGCGCACCAAACCCTCGCCGAAATGTCGCTGCCAGACACGATTCACCATGACACGCGCCAACAAGGCTCCGGCGCCATGATCAAGGTCGGTCATCCATTCTGCCAAAGCCCGACGCTGATAGGTGGAATCATCCCGCAACGGATTGGCTTTCGCTTCGTTCCAATATGCTTTGGCGGTCTTTCCGGAGGTGAGCACAGTCAGAAAACCAAGATCCATCTGTTCATTGCGGGCCATGAAATTGCCGCGTTCAAAAAACCAGGTTTCTTCCGGCTCGGGTCCAAAATCAGAAAAGGCATAAGCCAATGGCAGTGGATCCGGTTCATGCTTTTTGATTTCCGAAATGTGTTGATTGAATGCTTTCCATCGTTGCTGGCTTTGCTCAGGCAAGGCGGCAACATAATCTGAATCAGAAAGGGACAACTGTTTTTTGAACCGCTCGGCCAGCTTCTTTGCAGTTGGCTCTTCGGATGATCCCAGCAGGACTTGCTTTTCGGCATCGCTGATATCAAGGCTTTCGATCCGTTCCCGACGTAATTGATCTTCCACAGGTTTACGTGCGTTCTTTAGCCACTGGTCGCGCTCCCTGACAGCCTCATCGTAAGATTTTTTCCAGTCTGCCACCATTTGTTGATGCCGCTCAGCTTCCTCCGGGGACACCAATGGAACCTCGGCGCGATCACCGCTGGTGAATACGCGTGTCAACCGATAGTAATCACGGGAAGAAACCGGATCATACTTATGATCATGACAGCGACAACAGGCAAGAGTCAGTCCCAACATCGCCTGGCCGGTGGTGGATACAATGTCATCAAGTTCGTTGGCTCGGTTGCGGAGTTTCTCTTCCACCATTTGTTTGTCCGGCAGAATGGTATTCACTCCGGCCGCCAGGAATCCGGTGGCTGCAATCGCGTCCGGATGACCCGGAGCAATCTCATCCCCCGCCAATTGCCAACGAACAAACTCGTCAAAGGACAAATCATCGTTCATGGCTCGAATCACGAAATCACGGTATCGATAGGCATTGGGACGGTCCGCATCGAGTTCCATTCCATTGCTGTCGGCATAACGGGCCACATCCAACCAATGCCGTCCCCATCGCTCGCCATAGTGCGGACTGTGCAACAGGGATTCCACCAGCAGCTCAACCTCGGTGGACGATTGATCGATTCTCCGGGTCCAGTCAGACATTTCTTCCGGAGAAGGTGGTAGCCCGATCAAATCAAGATACAAGCGCCGAATAAGCGTGCGTGCATCCGCGGGTTGGGAAGGAGTGACTTGTTTCGCTTCTTGTACGTGAAGAATGAAGGCATCCACGGGTGTCTGCTGCCAACTCTTTTCTTGAGGAGAGGGTGGCATGGGATCAGTCAGGGGACGAAAAGCCCAATGCTGCCGATCCTCCTCTGTTACTTTCAGTTCCCCCGGCTCGGCAAGAATCACTGAGGAACCCGTCTCAGGCCAGTCGGCTCCCGCATTGATCCACCTCCGCAACATCCCCAGTTCATCGTCGGTCAATGGCGCTTCCTTTGCGTTGGCGGGCGGCATGCGTTCCTGGTCATCTTTCGATGAAACCAGACGAAAAAGCAGGCTCTGATCTGCTTCCCCGGGGACGATTGCCGCATCACCTGAATCTCCCCCTTGCCAAACAGCGGCTTTCATATCCAAACGCAATCCGCCCTTGCGCTTTTCAGGTCCATGACAACGATAACAACGATTTTCCAGAAGTGGCTGAATGTCGCCCACATAATTCAATGCTTGAGCATCAGCCATTCCTGACGCCCCCCACAAACAGATCAGATGAACACACCAGATGCGAACAACCGGGATGGTAAAGGGTTTCGTGATCATGATGGCGAATCATGTCCAATACTCAGGTAGAATGACAGAGTTTTTTCAGCATAGGGAAAGGCCTGTTCCTACGAACTCAAATTCGATCAACATTCGAACAGACACCCTCAGATGTCACAACGTATCCTGGTGTTTTACAAAATCCAGACACACAAACCGCCTAAATTAGAGTTATAGTTCCGCTAGCAGCTTTAAGCCGCTCTGAATTGTCCGATCTCAATAGTAAGGTGAAAATGCTTTATTCCGACACGAGGGCATTCGCCAACAACGGCCCAAACATTAATGACCCAAATGAATATCACTGAGACCAAATTGACCCATTTGAACCATTCTCAATTGGTCGAACAATTCGACACGGCCAACAAAAAACATTCATCGCTGCTGTTGGTTGCCGTCATTGTCTTTTTTGCCATCACAGCAATGGTCATCCGAAGCATGATGGGATTCTACGAAGAGTCCACTCGCCAAAATGCAGTCGACACCCTTCAAGGCATCCTTAAATCGACACACCACACTATCCAAAATGTGTGGATGAATGCCCGTTTTGAAGAAGTAAACCGGTGGGCCTCACAACCAGAGCTGAAACAGTCAGTCCAGGAGTTGTTGGATTTCCCAAAAACGAGTCCGGAAGATTTGCGAACTCATCCCGCACAAGCCAAAATCCGCGAATTTTTTAAAACACGTGCCCAGACATACGATTTTCGCGGTATTTTCGTCATCAACGCCGAAGGGATCAGTCTGGCATCCATGCGCGACAACAATCTTGGAACAACGAATATGATTGTTTCGAGTTTTGAAGACCCCTTCGATTCAGCCCTCAAGGGAAAAAACGTGTTTGTTCCCCCTATGAAATCAGATGTCCCTTTGCCTGATGTTACCGGGGAATTGGTGGAGGAATACCCCACCATGTTTATCATGGTCCCGATTTTTGATCAGCAGGAAGATACCGTTCTGGCCGTTTTGACCGTTCGCTTGGACCCGTTTGCGGAATTATTCCCAATCCTGGAACAAAACCAACTGGGTAACTCCAAACAAACATATCTCATTGATCAAGAGGGAAGTTTTTTGTCCCGGGTTCGCTTTGAGGATGACCTCATCCAAATGGGACTGTTGGAATCAGGATCCGATGCCATTTTAACCATGCAAGCCCGCATCCCGGAGCAACGGCCAGCCCCCCAATCACTGAAACCGGATAAGAACAGTCGTCTCACCCATGCGGCTTCGACGATCGCTTTGGGACAATCCGGAAATCTGATGGAAGGAGCCACCGGGTATCGAGGTAAAAGAGTTCTCAGCACCTGGATATGGGACCCCGAACGGGGAATCGGTTTGATAGCCGAAGAAGATGAAGAAGACGCATTGTCCGCATACCGACAAGCAGAAAAAATCATCATCATCTTATCCGTCATTATCCTTTCGTTGGCTGTTTGGATCGCTCTGATGTATATCGCGGCTCAGAGGCTGTATGTAGGGGAACAAAACCAGCGAAAACTCTTTAACACAGCCATCAAGAAATCTCAGACAAACGAAGCCAATCTGAATGCGGTTTTTGACAGTGTGAATGAAGGAATCATCACCATGGACACCAATGGAACCATCCTGACCTGCAACCCTGCTTTTTGCCGGATCCTGGGTTACAGGACCAGTGAGCTGATTGGGCAGAATATTCAATCAATGGTTTTATAATTTGGAGAACTACCATCCAATACGGTTCAGCAGGACAATGAACCGGCGCGGGATATTTTGATTTTAAACAAAAACCAGCGGCTGATAGGCATCAAAAAGGATGGAACCAAAATCCCCCTGCATGTTTCCATAACGTCATTCAAAACTGGAAATGAACTGACGTATGCAGGGATATTGATGGATGTGAGCGAGCAAGTTGCCGCCAAACAACGTATCATCGAAGCTTGCCGCGACGCCGAAAAAGCGAACAAGGCAAAAAGCAAGTTCCTATCCAGAATGAGTCATGAACTCCGCACCCCACTCAACAGCATCATCGCTTTTGGACAGCTCTTGTTGAATTTTAGAGACATGAACGAAAAGCAAACCAAAAATGTGAACACCATCGTGCGAGCCGGCAGGCATTTGCTGTCCCTGGTGGACGAAGTTCTGGACATCTCCAAAGTGGAAGAAGGCGGCTTAACTCTCTCCCGGGAACCAGTCCTGATGATTGACGCTCTGAATGAAACCATCGATCTGGTGCAACCATTAGCCGATAAAAAGCACATCACTCTCGAATTGGAGCTTAATGAAGACATTCACTCCTCCGTGATGGCTGACAAACAACGATTGCTTCAAGTCCTTTTGAACCTGATCACCAATTCCATCAAATACAACCGGGAAAACGGAAAAGTCTCGATTCATGTCAACAGACAGAATTCGGAAACACTTCGAACCAGCATTCAAGACACCGGGCATGGCATTACCAACGAAGACATCCCAAACGCATTTCAACCCTTCGAACGCTTGAGCGCCGAGAGCAGCTCCGAAGAAGGAACCGGACTTGGATTACCCCTTTGCAAGCGATTGGTCGAAGCCATGAACGGGCGTATTGGAGTGAAGAGCGAATTAGGAAAAGGCAGTGTTTTCTGGATGGACTTGCCGCTCATCAACAACCAAACACCCACCTCTGCATCCAACAATTATCAGCAGCCAGTTGCCATGTCTTAACCTTAAAGGACATGCAAAAAAAAACGCACCGCGTAAGAGCCGCCCTTTCAGGGCTCTGGTATGAATGGACAAGATTTCCGGGGCGATGACCCGGGCTGACACAGGATGCCCCTTTGGGGCGGAATGAAGAGATATTAAATGTCTCAATCTGTTTTTCAAAAATTGAATTCATGGAGAAATCCCCTCATCACACCACATTCCAAAAGGGCAAACCACATCAATCGAAAGAACCGATCATGCCACGCCCCAAAGGGGCAAACCATGTCAGCCCAGGGCATCGCCCTGGGAACCCCACATAACGAGCCCTGTAGGGGCAATCCAAACCCACATGACGCAACCAAAACACAAAACCACCCTGCACGATTCCAAATCGAACAGGGTGGTTTTCGAATAAAAAATGCTACAAATATAATTCGGCCACGGAGAAACTGGCCTGATATTGACCGTTGATGCAAAGGTTGACCTTGCCGTCATCGGACGCGGACATATCCAGAGGCTTGGTTTGATTCTTTTGCACTTTGGATAATGGCAGTGTCAGCAGTGGCTGTTCGTTTTTGCCATAGATCATCAGCACTGGTTTGTTGTCATCGGTTTTACTGACCGCAAGGATACAGCGCGGCGCCCGAACGCGTCCTTCTTCCGTGTTGACAGTTACAACGTTCAACTGACTTGATGAGATACCCCAACCATTTTTCTCCAGAGTCAGGTTGCGCAACCAAAGCTCGCCGATCGCAACCGGTTCAGTTCCGACATCTGATTCGGTTCCTTCCGACAAACCTTCGATCGGTATCAGCAAACCACCAAAATCATCCTTGGCCAACGCGACCGATTGCTCCAGATCCGCTTCAACATACAGAGGGGCATTGGAAAGGAGATTGGGATTCTGTCGAGTCAGTTGTGCAATCCGATTGGCTTCACCTGAAGACAATCGTTCCTGTGCGTTGGTGATGGTGGAGATTCCCAGAAGGGCCAGTGTGAGTAATGTGATGGAAGTTTTCATAGGTTTTGTGAAGACTGGTTTTGCCACAGTCACTATTGCAAACGTTGGAACATCACACACGGTTACACCCGGATCATTATTTTTCTTCATCCACCTTCAACAGATCTATGGTGACCTCCTCATCAGAAGGCGAAAGCGTCTCGGCAATCTTGCGTTGTTCGGGGGTTAATTCCTTATCAATCGCCACCAGCAGTTGATCCACCAAATCTTTGGTTTTCTGAACGGTCTCCAAGCGCACGCCTTTCATGTCTTCGACGGTCTGATCAATGATGGTTTGCAGTCGTGATTTTTGTTCGACGGTGAGGTCCAACTTTGAGTCCAGCGTCTGCATCGCATAAACATTCCAAGAGGAAGGATCAAATCGTTGTCTCATCTCGACCTGCTTGGTTTTGGAACCGGCCTGAAAACCTGTCACAAAACTCACCACCACGATGGCCGTCAGCAGGATGATAATCTTCCAGGGAGTAGCCTTTTTCATAACAATCCGGAATAGTCCACAATCGAGTGCTCAATGGGAGGCGGTAAAAGTTGTCCCGGGGTTTCGGACGCGGAGGGCATCAGGCTCAAAATCAGCAAGGCAAACGTAACACCTGCCAGCGTGCGGAGACCGAACCGCCACCAGAGACCCTCGTCGTCAAATCCGACTTCCTCGGGGCGGGACAGTCGCTCCAACACCCCGTCCGCAAACCGGAAGGGCATGTCCTCATCGGATGGCGCACTCCTTCGCGCCTGTGCGGCGCATTCTTTTAATTTCTCATCAAATTTCTTCATAACGAGCGGTTGATTGAATTCGAATGGCAATTTTTTTCAAGCGACGCCGGGCTCTGAATGCCCGAACTTTCACCCCGGGGATACTCCATCCGGTTCGTTCACTGATTTCTTTCACGGATCGATCCTCCATATAGAGCAACTGTAAAACCAAACGGTCATCCACCGACAACTGAGACAACATTTTCTCCATGAACTCACCGGTATCGCAACTGGAATGTTGGGGGGCTTGTTCTTCATCGGTCACCATGTATTCCAGCCAATTTGACTGCTCTTCGCTCAGATCCGCCCAACGCAACTCGGGACGGCGTCTTTCCGAGCGGAGTGCGTCCAGACAGGTGGTGGTTGCCACCCGGCAGACCCAGTGCGTCACCGGAATGCCGGGACGCGCCTGATATTGATTGATCCGCTTGAACACCCGCACGAAAACCTCCTGCGCCAGATCCTCTTCCGACTGACGCACCGGTAAGTGGGAGCGGACGATCCGAATCACGGTAGGGTACAACACTTCCATGAAGATCCGACAGGCATCTTCCTCTCCGTCTCTGACACGCTCCACCAGGGAAGCGAGATCGGGTTGCTCCATCTCCATGATTCAACGCTGACTGCACTCACCTATACAACGCCATGTCCCTGGAAGTGGTTACACCGAAAAGGAAAAAATGAACAGAATGGAAGACGATTACCCGATCTTGCGGAATTCCCGGCGCATTTAAAAACCTCTGCGTCTCTGCGTCTCGAGCGCAGCGGGCGTGATCATTTCAACGCATAAGAATACGAATCCATCATCACATTCAACAAGTGACCTAGTAACGAATCCGGTAAAAAGCCTGCTTTCGTATCGTGTCTATGTTGAACGGAGGTTTGGCTTCAGGAACGATTTGCCAGGGACCCCGCGGGCTGTCAGCGGCTTCCAAATGCCCCCCAGCAGGCCAATCCAATGTGATGCCGGTCTCGCCCGAAAGATTGATCGAGACGGTAGGATTGTCCGGCACAACAACATCCTCACAAACAACCGTCACCAGGAAGGAACAGGAAACGATTTCCCCGGAAGGACTCTTGGCCACGCAGGTGACGGTGGTGTTCCCCAAAGGAAAGAAATCGCCCGACTCGTAATTGCTCCTCACATTCACCGGCACTTGGCACCTCTCAGTGTAGGCAACAGGTCCCTCCCAGAAAACCAAAGCCCCTTCGGGACGCTGGCAGTCAACCTTGATATTGGGAGGACAGACGATTTTGACAGGTGAATCGTCCACAATTTGAACATTCGTCACACATGCCCCAATCAAGTTCCCCTGCAAGTCGAGCACGCTCACACTGACGTCATAAGATCCCGCCGAAACCATCACTCCTGCGGGAGGATCTTGTTTGACGATATAATTCTGACCAACACGGGCCTGCTTCACGACCGATCGGGTCAATAAACCAATACTCGAATTGATACGATCCACAACAGAGATTGCTTTCGCAGGAAGCGCACAAAGGTGATCGACAAACAATTCCTGACCTCCTATCCCGAATTCCTTCAGTTCCCCGATGATGTGCAACTCACCCAGGCCCTGCCCGGTCCCACCGGTGACCAGTATTTGCGCCCCCCCGAGGGAGGTGCCGCTCAGTTCGCTGAAATTGCTGACGTTGGCCAATTCACCATTAACCTCCAGATTCACGTTGCCACCATATTCACCGAACAGAATGGAGATTCCATTTGGAAACGACTCAGGCGGGATGAATTTCAACAGAATATTATTCACCGCAAACTCGTTGCCCGTGTGCCCGGCTTGACCATTGCTTCGAATGGCGGCTGATCCCTCCTGGGTCACTTGTCCATTGGACCATGTGAACGGAGCGCCCAAAACAGTGACCGAGTTTCCTGTGCTGCTGGTTGCGGGTGTTGTGTCTCCCACATGTAGAACCAGTTTGGCATCCTGATCTTCGAATTCATAACAATCCGGCACTTCAACCGTCCCTCCGCCTCCCGGGCAGATATGATCAAGGAAAAACTCCTGCCCCCCAATGGTGAAACTGCGAATGGTTCCGCTGACGGTAAGCGTTCCCGTCCCCTGCCCGCCCGTCGCACCCGTCACACTGACCTGTGCTCCACCAATTGTCTTGCCGTTGAAATCCTCCATATTGGCAGCGGTCTGAAGATCATTGTTCACCCCCAGGTTCACGGACCCACCATATTCACCGAATGAAAGTGAAAATCCCGAGGTGAAAGCCGAAGAAACGAAGGTCAAATTAATGTTGGCAAACCGAACCTCATTTCCGGTATGCCCGGCTTGTCCCCCATTGACCACGGCAGCCACAGCTGCAAAACCCGCAGCCGATGCCGTTACATTGGCAGTTTGATCCCCGGATGCACTGGTGATCGTCAGTGTATCACCATCACGGATGAGGGTTTGGAGTTTAAGATCTTCAAATTCGAAGCAATCATCGCCGGGAACCGGCCGATCCCCTCCCTCATCACATGGATCCACCACCTGAATGAATTCACTCAAATCAGGAATGACACCCTCACAATTCTCACCTGCCGGAATGGTGATGTCTGGCGGACAAACAACAAAAGGAGCTCCAGCGGAGTCAAAGCGCATTCCCCCGGGATAACCATAGGAATCGTACTCACTGAAGCCGTAAACTGTTACCCCGAACACGGCCCGGGTCGATGTAATCGTATGCCGCAACAAAGCCGGGTCCAAATCGACTTGCGCATAAAAATAGCCACTGGCCCCAAGTGGCAGGAATCCCGGAATCGGAGCGCCGTTAAGCCGGATGGTGGATGCTTCTATGGTGTTCCGCGCGATGATATTGACATAGCTCTGTTCAAAATCACTGGTGGGAGGTGTGCAAATGATATAACGATCCAGCCAATGAATTTCCGGCTGCAACATCACCATGAACGGATCGGAATCGGTGACGAGATCGAAATCGGAACTGTTCGCATAAACAGCCGTCAAAACAGGTTTTTCAGAGACAACATAACTGGGGCCAATGACCGCTTGTTCATGGATCTGATTGGCGTTCAACACCAAAACATTTGCTCCCTGATCATCGGTGATGGTCACTGCGGTGTTATCCTCCGAAGCCGTCACTCGAAGGGTGTCGCCCTTGCCATCGGCAAGCACGTGGTTGCGGGTACTGAGCGGGGCATTCCAGTAACGTGTTCCCCAACCCGAGATAGGCAGCAGTTGCTCAAGCACCGTATCGCAGAAAAACAAATCCTTGCCGTTGATATTGGCACAACGATGGCCGGCAAACACACCGACCGGCAAATTGGATAAAATACGTGACCCACTCAAATCAGCAGGGCTGTTCCCGGTGTCGCGCAATAGATAAGTTTCGCCTTCGTTCAGGCTCACCTCGATCGGGACTCCACCAGCAGCGCTTGTCCCGACATCAATCAGCACTTTGGTCCCGTTGTAAGGCGCGACCAGCCCAATCTGCGATCCGTTCAGCACAGGGATTTCTTCCCAGACATTTTTATACCCCATGGCCACATAGTTTCTCCCGATACAGTCGACCGGTAATCCCAGGAATGAATCGGTGGAATAATCGATGCGCGTCGTCCCATAGACGCTCACATCGGCCTGTGCACGCACCCGCACTCCTTTGGGTTCGATTTTCCCTGAGATTTCCAGTGAAACCTCCTTGGGCAATGGCAACACCAGGCTACCGGTTGCAGGTGTGGGGCCGTTAGCCGGTATGGTAAAGGTCTTTGAAAAGCCCAGACCTGGAATGTCCACATGCCCATTGGTGCCGGCAGCACCCGCCACACACAAACTGATCTCGAGGGGATTGCCCGTGTCTTCGGGAGCATTGCCGGGAAAGGTCAGCCAGAAGTCGCGTCCATTGGTGGTCTTCTCACAGTCCTGAGGTTCGGTTTCTTCCAGACAAAGCTGCGGCTTGATCACAAAACGACCCGCATCCTTCGAAACATTCAACCCATGAATGGCCAACAGGTTTTCACCGGGCACAAGAAATCGGATTCCATTGGCCAGGTTGATCGACTCGGCGGTCAATGCCAGTGTATCCGCCCGATCACTCGATGCCGTGGCATCATAACCCGGAAAGGTGGTGGACGGTGCATTTTTACGGGCGACTTCCTCCCCGTTCAGATAGCAGACAAAACCATCATCGTAATGCATGGACAAGTTCAACCCACTGACCAGACTCGGATCGCTCACCAAAAACGGAACGCGCACATACAAACTCGTCCCCTTCCCATACATGTCCGACTCCACATCCGTTGCAATGAGGTCCCCGTATATAGGTGTACCGGTCGAGACAGCTGCATCCAGACGTTTTCCATCCGCGCCCTGTAACGCCACCGTTCGAATTTCTCCCTTGGAAAGTGCACGTCGCCAAATGACCGTTTCATCCACGGTGCCCGTGAAGAGCGGATTTCCATCAGGACGCGCCCCAATCCACATATCCGTTCGGGGAGCCAGCAAAGCATCCGAAGGAATGCCGGCATTCGCAGCCAACACGCCGTTGACATACGCAAAAGCCGATTTCTGAGTCCGATCAATCACAAAGGCAAAATGCGTCCAACGTTCCACCTCAAGTCGAGGAAGTGACAAGTCAACCACGCCCGCTTTCCCAAAACTCAATCGCACGATGGTCGCATCCTTACGATTGAAAATCGCCCATCCCGTGGTTTCGGCATTCAACCCGCCCTTGGCAATGATCACTTCGTCTCCCTGCCCAAAAGTGCGGCACCAGATGGATACCGTAAAATCACTGGTCCCGGGATCCAGTTCGTCATGATGCCGAAAGCGAATGGCCTGACCTTGAACCATCTCGATCCCCTGTTGAATCTGCCCGGTTGTCATGGCGATTTTCTGTGACGCCAATCCATCGTGCACGACGGGTGACCCGCTGACATCCTTGACGATGTTCGCCGCCAAATCCAGATCGGTGCGATCCATGGTCGCGTAAAGGATCATGTCCAGTTCTCCCTTGGATTCGAGCACTTCGTATCCAAGACCAAGTGGGCCTCGTTTCCAATTTGAAACATCAAAGTCAGGTTCCATCCAGATACCGGTCATTTTGTCGGTGGTGGGGACAAAATAACGGCTGATGGTTTTTTGGTGGAACAAGGAAGTTCCCCGGCAATCATCATCATTGCCGCTGCAATTTGGATCGAGCTTTCGGTAAGTGGAAAGCACCTCTCGTTTGGGTCCCAACAGCGCAACGTATGGAATTTCACAGGGGAATATGAAATCGGTGTGATTCCTCAGTTCCGGATTGTTGGATGGGCGGTTTTTGCCTGAAGCAAAGACGATCAATTCCGACTGGGGCGCGATCAGAGTGCGTGGAGGAAAAATCCAGACAGCATTTCCCGTGCTGTCACTGGTGAGCGCATAGCCACTCAAATCCAAAGGTGCGGTCGTCTGGGAGCGATTATTGCGCAAAACAACGTAGGCGGGCAGATCACCATCTTCATCGACAACGGTGCTGTTGTCTTTGGCGGCAAAAGCATCCACGATGGAAACCGGCGGCGCGGCGGTTTGAGCCTTGGCGACGTACACCGTCAAGGCGCATAACAAGGTTGAAAGAATGAGTCGAGCAACCCCTGATCTCAAAGGGGACCACTCCATTTTTTTTCCAAATAGCATCATATTTCGATCCTCCGAGTTCAATGCGAATATCGCCTCAGAACCGATGTTTCTGTTGTTTGAAAGACGGCAAACTTTGATTGACCGCGATTATCTTTCCTCTTCATTAATAAGCATCCTCCACCGTGCCGGGAATCACCAGTATCAGCGTGAGGTGATCACTCATGATTTGAGGGGTATTATCAAAGAGATCCAGGTCCACGCCACTCAACCCGGCTCCGAATAAAAGATCGGCATATCCCTGACCAGGCAGTTCGAATACCGTATCTGTTCCCAATTGAAGTGAAGCATCAAAGAAATAAGTATCGTTCCCCTGCTCTCCGCGGAGGGTGTCATCGTCTGTCCCTGCGCCCGATGGATCATAACCACCGCCATCCAGCACGTCGTCTCCAAGACCACCGATCAACAAATCATCCCCTGCCTCGCCCATCAGCAGGTCATCTCCTGGTCCTCCGAACAGCTCATCATTTCCAGAACTTCCCCAAAGCACATCCGTTCCACCCAATCCATACATATTGACCGAACCCAAAGTAAACCCGGAGGCATCCAACACATTTGCGGACTCGCCACCTGCCAATAAAGCCGACTGAATACCACTCAAGACATTCATGGCATCTCCAATTTCAAGACTGTCATCCACCAGGGTCTGGTCGGCATCACGCAAGACGACCACCTGATTGGAAGCACCTCCAGCACCATCTATCAGATTGTTTCCTTCTCCTACCCCGAAGATATTGTCGGCTCCATTACCGATGAGCACATCATCCAGTTGCCCGTCAAATACAGCTTCAATCACCGAACCAGCCTGGATGGTCAGAGTGAGGTGAGAAGCGTGCACCACGTGTGTGCCAACTTCCAAATTCACGTTTAATGCCTCGTCCTCGGTGTCACGGAAATCAAACCAATCGGTTCCGGTCGTGCCAGCGTCATCCACCGTATCGCTTCCAAGGACTTCATCCACATCGAACACATAGAAATCACCTCCATCGCCACCGACCAAAGTATCATCCCCTGATCCGCCCTCCATGAAGTCCGCACCGCTTCCGCCAAGAAGAGTATCCGAACCGCCTTCGCCACTTAGTTCCGTATTACCGGTGAAGGCAGAGGCATCGATGACATTTGCCCCTGCGCCCCCTGTGAGTTCTGCAAATTCGATATTCAGCAGAACATCGGTATCACCACCGATTTGAAGACTGGCATCAGTGAGGACAAAGTCCTGATCGGCTTCTTCGATGATGTAATCCGCATTGCCCGCCCCATTGATGAGATCATCTCCCGCCCCACCGGTGAATCGATTAACGCTGTCGTTTCCGACCAGGACATCATCACCCGAACCGCCAATCACGGTCTCCAAATCATCCAACTGTATCCGCAAGCTCATCTCACCTGCCAACACCACCTGAAGGACGTCCAACATCGAAAGATCAACAGAAACACCGTTGTTGAATGCGGAAAAGTCCAACGTGTCTTCCCCGTCACCACCCTGTACCACGACCGAGTCATCAGCCCCATCTTCCAGGAACACAAATCGATCATCCCCCGAACGCACATCGGCATCGGTTGGATCATCACCAGCAAGGAGGGAAACACCCTGGCCGGGAATAAACTGGTCGGATTCCGATCCGCCCACCAACAACACACGCCCGGTAAAGCCCGATGCGTCAAACACATCTTCACCACCCAAGCCGAACAGGATCGCTGATTCAATGGAGGCCATCGACACATCGGACCGGGCTGTCCGTGTCAATTCGGTATCGGACAACACAATCATGTCGTCACCGGATTCAAGCACCTCGCCACTTTCTTCTTCAAAGACTCGATCATAACCGTTACCCAGTATCGTGTCATTACCACCGGCGCCATCCAGCGTGAGTTCGCACGAGGTCCATTCCGTGATATCAAATTGATCGGATTGCGGGCTTCCTGTGATTTCCACAGTCTCAATGGAGGTCAGCACATCTGACTCACTCAAGGGCAAATCAGGAGGTGTCACCGAACTTGTCTCATCAATACCCAACAACTGATCCGAAAGTGAAACCAGGTAGTCACCTGTCAGATCGCCCAGATCTTCCACTACGGCATCCTGACCTTCGCCGCCATCAAGTTGATCAGAACCACGCCCGCCGGAAAGCGTATCATTGCCACCATCTCCCTGAAGCAGATCGGCACCTTCACCACCGATCAACACATCATCTCCTCCGGCACCGATCAGAGTCACGTTCCCGGTGAAAGCCGAAGCATCCATGGTGTTCGCACTGGGACCGCCAATCAGAGTCACGGTTCCAATATCAGTCATTTCGATCACACGCGAGCCACTGCCGTCTGTGATGGTGAGTTCCGTATCGGTCAGCACAAAATCAGCATCGGCGCTCATGATCAAACGATCGGGATAAGCAGGTGGCAGACTGGATGGATCTGTGTCATCCATACCATGCACGCTTCCGGAACCGCTCCATCCGGTAAGATCAAAGGTATTCGAACGGTTGGGGCCACCTTCCAGATGGGCCACTTCGATACCGTCCAACGTATCAATCTCGCCCGAGGCACGCATCAGGATCGAATCGCTCAGATAGAAATGAGTATCCTCGGATTCGTGAATGGTGTCCGTCCCCGCACCTCCGGATAACACGTCATTACCAGTTCCACCATCCAACACATCATCCCCACCGGCTCCACTCAACGTATCCACACCGGGCCCACCCACCAGGGTGTTGTCTTCATCATTTCCGGACAGGACGTCATCCAGATCGCCTCCAATGATTCCTTCGATTTCACCCACACCACCACCTGAGTCTTGAACCGATAGCGTGAGATTCGCATTGACCGCCTGAGGTGCCGTGTCGCTGAGATCGAAGGTAACATTCAGCGTGGCGGTGGCAGAGAAATCGATCACATCGTGGCCTTCCCCGGCATTTTCAATGATGGTCTCGTTGCCCCATGCTTCATCGGTATCGAACGCATAGGTTTCATCGCCCAATCCACCAGCTAGAATATCGTCACCCGGACCTCCGAGCAAAACGTTATCCAGGAAATTGCCGGTCAATGCGTCGTCATTTTCACCACCGATAACGGCTTCGATCTCGTCATTCAATATGAGGTCCAGATTACCATTCACCGTTTGATCCACCAACAGAACGGAAAGATCCACCGTGACCGAGGCACTGGTGGATGAGAAATCCAACCAATCGGTTCCGTCATTGCCCACCACGGTATCCACACCCAACGGATCATCGGCATCAAACACAAAGATATCATCGTTGTCACCTCCCTCCAGCACATCATCACCACCAGCTCCTTCCAGAATGGCTTGACGCGAGTAGCCGGATGCATCCAGGTGATTCGCGCTCGCGCCACCGGTGAGTTTCACGTTTTCGACAGAACCCAGATGATACGTTTGATCATCGGGCAAACTGATGGCTCCGTCTTTGAAGAAGCCGTGCATCTGATTGAAAACAGCATTCCAGGGGTAGGCCAGAACCACATCCGTCAAGGTCATGTCGGAATCGAGCGTGACATGCAAACTGTCATCACCACCGGAAGCATCCACAAACACCGAACCTTCCCAATCGGTGAAGACAAAGATATTGTCGGTCGCTCCCGCCGAAATCCGCGCGATCTCGAAACTGTCATTTAAAGTGAATGTGCTCAAGTCCGGACCGGTTCCTTCTGCGTTGTCATAATGCACCAGGAAGTCAGGCGATAGTTCGATCCTGACCACATCCCGCACTGAAACAATAGTGTCTTCACCGTGTTGACCATTCAGATCGTCATCATCCAGCTCGGCCCACACCTCATCGTCACCCAGACCGGCATAAACGACGTCCTGACCTTCAGCACCGGCGACCACATCATCGTCCAGTTGACTATCGATGTAATCAGGACCATTGCCGCCATCAATGTCATCCTTACCCGGACCACCCCTGGTGATAATGGTGAGGAGTGTGGCAGGATCGGCCATGACCACTTCGGCAGGTATGGCGCCCGAGTCGCCAAGAATAATATCCCAATCATCTCCGCCTTGAATCGTGTCGTCATCGGTTAAGGTTCCTTGTCCATCACCATAAATATATACAAGTGTTTCATCCAATGGCCGGCCGGTGGGTTCATGGAGTGTGAGAGTGAACTCAACGGTTTCACTGATCCCCAACCCGGTATCATGCACAGGCACATCAAAGGATCGATAAGTCTCACCCACTTCGAACACTATTATCCCGGTCACTGAATCGTAATGCGTCCCGGCTTCCGCTGAACCGTCGTGCGTACGGTAAATAACCGCAGCTTGTTTCGTCGAATTACCGCGCACCACTTCGATGGTAACGAATTCTTCTTCTTGTCCAACCGTGTAAGCCACTTCGCCGAATTCAAATCCACCGCTGTTGGAAGCGGGAATGGCATCCGAAGGTTTCACCCCGGCATCCACATTGGCGATATCCGGTGCTCCTTCACTGACGTTCACCACCAAAGTGCGGTTCCCGGCGAGCACATCACTGTCAGCGGTGTCGTCCCCACCGATTTCAGGTACAACAAAGGACCAACCCTGTGGCAGTTCGAACGCAACGATATAACCGCTCGGATCGCCGCCTTCCTTCAGGGCCAGATAATCAAACGTATATTCGCCATCGGTCGTCACGATGGAGTTCACCGCATTGCCCAGGTCGTCGTAAAGATGCACGATCACTTCTTCGGTGAACAGATTGTCCGCGCCATCCTGGGTATCGGAATCATTCACATCTTCCCAGATCTGACCGGAGATCGATCCGCCTGCCGGCAGACTGCCCAGATCGATTTCAAAGATGGGTCCTTCATCGTAAACATTGTGCAAGGTATCCGGGTCCCCTGCGGGATCGGTGACCACCAGTAGATCAGCGTCATAATCACCCAAATTAACGGCGGCATTCCCATCGGTGGCGGTCATCCAATGCCCACCCACGACATGGTCATCCCCTGCTCCCGCGTCGATGGTATCATCGCCGGGGCCACCGAAGATGGTATCATCCGTACCGCCCCTACCTACATCATCCGTCTCACTAGGCGTGTCAAATCGTGATGACGTATCGTAACCAACGGGTTCAAACGGTGAAATCCCTTCCGCTCCGAGGAATTCAACGGCCTGACTTTCATTGTCAGTGGTGGTTTCGTAACTACCCGAACCAAGAATACCAAATCCCTTGTAAGGAGAAGTCACCGAAGTGCCATCCACAGCAATGGCAACTTGCCCCAGGAACACATCGCGTGCGAAGACACCCTGCACTCCCCCCACTGTCTGGGTCTGCACGGTGTCTGTTTGTTCGGCGCCGTCTTCATACCAACTGATGGTCACATCGACATCGTTGATCCCCCGTTCATTGTAGTCCTGGAATCCATTGGCGTTGGCATCATAGAAGACCACACCAGACACCTCGATTCCATCGTCATCAAAGATGGTCGCCACCGCGACACTATCCTCGACCGCCAGATCCGCTCCGCTTGCCTGACTCAAACGCACCGCGAACCGTTCGTCGGGTTCCGCAATCGCATCATCCACAATCACGACCTCCAGAGGAAACTCATCCTGCCCTTCCGGAATCACGATCCAGTCGGAGTCCGCGATAAAGTCCGTTCCTTCGCGAGCCGAGATGGCCACTGTTTCATAATAGACGGTCACACCACCGGGAGGCGCGTCGGCACTCAGCTTGATGATGAATTCATGTGGAGGCACGCCATCTTCCTTGATCCCCGGGATATCTATACCCCAGGGCAAGGATGCAAAGATGGGAGGCTCGATGGAAAGCTGAGGCGTGTCGCCATCCCGAATCACCAGGGTCGAAGCATAGGGTTCACCGTTCACCACGTCTCCGGTGGGATCTTGCAACAACAACAACACTTCCTCGTCCCCTTCACTCATATCATCGGCATGAACCGGGATCAACACGGTCTTGGCATTTTCACCAGGCTCAAATACCAGCAAGGTTCGGAAGACTGGATCGTAATCAGCCCCCGCGGTGGCCGAAATATCGAAAGCCGTCAAAACTGCGATGGCATATGAACTGCCATCGGCCCTGAGAACGGTGATCTCAGCATCCTCCGATCCGGCGTCCGGTTCATCCACCACATACATCTCATCGCTGAACCAGATGCTGTATGGACCATCATCCGCACCAACCGTGATGTCATCATTTTCGATCACCACGGTCACGTGGTTATTCTCAGTGGTCGGATCCACAGCGATGTCGCCATTCTCGGCACTCAACAAATTAACAAAGAAATCTTCATCTGATTCGATGCGATTATCTCCGTAGATTTCCACGGTAAAGGTCTTCGAAACCTCACCCGGTTCGAAAACCAGTTCCAGCACGTGATCGGTCTTGTCTTCCTGCGGCGTTGGTTCGTAATCAGGCAGATCTTTGATCGCTTTGCTTTGATTACTGTAGACCGATCCAACGGCAGTACCGGGCGAGGTACTGTAATTGACCGTCACAGGGAGGGAACTGCGTTCCGACAAGGTCACCTCGAACTCGACATACTGGGAACCCGAGTTTCCTTCGACAACATGCGTTTCAAAAGGCAAAGGGGGCATGGGACCGGCGCCATCAGGATCGAAAGGCGCAGTTGGCGCAATGGAAACACTGACCGGATCGTCATCATCTTCAATAATCCCCACACCCCGATCATCACTGATGAATGCATACTTGGCGTTCGACAGGTTCACGTGGAATGTTTCCGCCGCTTCGTCCAGGACAACAGTGGTGGGATCACCATCCGTATCGTATCCGTCGTCATCCAGCACCTCCACGGTGATGGTTTGGTGGGTTTCTCCCGGTTCAAAGATGATGGTGCCGCTTGCCGGAATGAAATCACCATCCGGCAAACCGAACGGTGTGGCGGCACTGTCCACGGCCAAGCCCTTTGAGGTGATCGCCACATCGGTTGTCCAGGAGACTTCGATGGTGTTATGGGAAGGATTACTCAGCGAAATGATGAATTCAGCATCCTGATCTTCATCGTAAATCGGACGGGTCTCATCAGCATCTTCGTAATCGATTGGGATCGGGTTGAAATCACCAATGGAAATCTGTGGTATGGGATCGTTGTTGACAATGGTCGCCGTGGCGCTCGGCACCGCAGGTAGGACGATACCTGCGCTTGGATTGCTCAACTGGAGAACGAACTGCTCGTGATCTTCATACATGAGATCACCCAAAACAGGAACCACCACCTGAAGCGAAGTCTCGCCCGGAGCGAATTCCAGGGTACCGCTCGTGAATTCAAAGTCTCCATCAGCTTCTTTCGCAGTCGTCGTTGCATCAACTGTTTCATAATCGACGGTAGCGATAAAAAGCTGAGGGCCGGAAAGCGTAACGGTAAAGGTGGCATTGATGATTCCCGAATCGCCTTCCTCAACGGAAATATCCTCGATGGACAGCAGCGGATCACCCACATAACCCATTGCAATGGATGTTTCCACCTCATCGTAATCCAGCGCAAACGTGGCCGTGCGGCCGGCAGCATCAATGAAATCGCTATCAACATCCGATACCTCTCCGTCATGAGCAGGATCCGACACCAAATAATCCAGGTCGGCAGGATTGCTGGCGACGAGGTAGTAGTTATTGGGATCCAGCCCCTTGAACACAAACGAACCATCGGAACCACTTACTTCGGTTGCGATCAAGCTGTCATCACTTTGTTTGCGAAGCTCGACTGTAATCGATCCAAACCCGACTTCTTCATCATCCCAGACATCATTCTTGTTGTTGTCATACCAAACAGACCCCCGAATCTCGATACCTGTGTCACGATCCCCCGTACGTCCCATGGCATCGTCACCAAAGATCACGTCATCCCCCGCACCGCCATCGAAGAAATCATTGTGATCCTCCTCGATGATCTCGGTTTCCCCATTGGCAAGCATGTTGCCACCGTAAAGGAAATCATCCCCGTCACCCCCGAAGAGCACGTCCACATTGCCGCCGCCGATCAGGAAATCATTACCCAAACCAGTCAGACCGGTCACTTGAAGTCCGGAAGTTGGAATGTCAGCAAGCAAAGGAAGAGTATCCCGGGATGGAGCAGCCCCATAAATTGTAGCCACATTATCCCCGATCAAAAGATCGATACCGCCGTGTCCGTAGGCTTTGTCCGCATCCTCTCCACCGATCAGCAGATCATTACCGCTACCACCATAGAGCACATCCTCATCTTCCCCACCGTCCAGCAGATCATCATCACGACCTCCTCGAAGCACGTCGGTGCCGAGACCGCCGTAGAGCAGGTCACTACCCGCCGATCCTTCCAAGGTATCCTTGCCATCGCCACCTTCCAGATAGTCATCCCCTCCTGCGCCCAGAATGGTATCTTCCCCGGCTCCACCATACAGGAAGTCTCCCTCGGGACTGCCCGGAATCATATCGGCCCCTCCATCGCCGTAGATCGTGATGGAAACCGTTCCCGGCGTGAACACATCGTTGCCATCACCACCGTAAAGAGTCACGCCCGTAGCCGAGGCGGAGGAACTGGCCACGATGGTGTCGTTGCCTTCATCTCCATGAATAACGGCGCCCATGCCGTCACTAAGGTAAATCGTGTCATTGCCGACGCCACCATGCACTTCGGCGGGCACCAACACGCCGCGCAGATCGATCAAGTCATTCCCGGCCCCAGCGTCCACGACCAGAATTTTTGTGACTTCTTCATAGGTCTGCTTGTAATTGCCCCATTGGACTTCCACGGTTTCGCTATCCTTGTCTCCATCCAGATGCGTCACGATGAAAGTTTCGGCTGAATCGCTGGTATCGATTTCTTCACGATCTTCTGCATCGGATCCCATGTGCAAGGTCAAAACGCCCGATCCGTCCTTTGAAGCCAGCACCGGTTCGGGACAGGTAATGTCAAACTCGAAAAGGGTGATCTCAGCAAAACGCCAGGTCTTATCGATGCTGAAGAAAAACAGGTCCACACTCAGAAAGGCCTCCAGGAACAATCCCATTTCTCCATGGATGTCAAAAATGCAACGTGGATCGATCTGGGCATTGGCAACGATTTCACTGATCCGAACCTTGCCATCGTCATTGACATCGTTGAGGTCAAACTGAATCAACGCATAAATCCCACCAGTAACTCCCGCTTCCGCAACCAGCAGATCAATGGATGCACCGGCAAAGATCTCTCCGCGCAATTCAAGTTCGGGTTGTTCATTTCCGTTTTCGTCAAAATCCAGAACATAGAATCCGTCGAAAAGATCCAGCACATTCTTGTCCTCGGCCGCGATGTATTTCTGAATACCGAAGGTGTCATAACCAAACCCGATATCAATGGTCGCCCCAATGGAACCGCCAAAGTGCGCGTAGAGCGGCGGGTAGATCGCTATTTTCTGCGTGTAGGTAAAGTTGAACTCAAAGGTCGGCATGCGCCATTCAATGAGTCGCACCGGTTCGCCGATGAAAAGATTGAACAGCTCGGCCGGATTCTTGAAGATGGGTATGCTGAAGTTGTCCAGGCTGTCGACATCACTGGCAAATCCGGACACCTGGTTCATATAAGTCGCGCTCGTATCGGTGGCAGCCGCATTGTTCACCATTCCAGCGAAGTCAGTGGAACCAAGTGCATCGAGTGTCTGAATCTGGTTGCGATTACCATTTTCATCTTCACCCAGCCGGAAAGAGCCAAACGGAATCAACACACTGCCATTCCCTGTGGGCAGGTTATTGATAATGTCGACGACTTTGAGAGCCGTTTCGATGAAGCGAACGGTTGATGGTTCCAATACACCGTACAGTTCAGCCAAGTCCAGCAACGTCACCGTTTGTCCAGCCAGATCGGAAAGCACCGGCAGACGAGCCGTGGCGATTTCGATAATCGGATCGAGCGGTTCGGTCACTTTGCGGATCTCATTCAGGATCGGTTCCAGGAAATCGGATATAAATGTCCCCAGATCCAGTGCAATGTCAGAAAGCACGATCTCGGGACTCTGCATGCCTTCTTCCAGATCCCACACCCAATCCAAATGGAACTCCGCGACCACGCGTGGGAAGGCCGCATTACCACCGAAACTGGCAGACAAATCGAGGTTCAGATCCGCCACGGCCTCAAGTCCCGGATCAAAGATGTCGGAGAACTGCACCCCGCTCGAACTCATCTCGGAAAACGTCAGTTTGCCGTCCTGATTGGGATCTTTCAGGTCGACCACAAACTGACCGACAAACGAACTCGGATCATCCGGATCATCACCGACGTCCAATTGAAGGAAGGCCAAACTACCCGTCGCAGACAATCCGGGAATGCTGGCCTCGAAGAAGACACGCAGCTCGGGATCATCCGCACCTGCCGACGAATCGAAATAGAAACCGTCTTCCTTGTTCAGTCCGAAACCAAACTTGAGATCAAAGCCGATGGCGACATTGACATTGCCATTCACTTCCAATCCGAACCCGGGAACGCCGATGTCGAAATCAATGGGGTTCTCGCTGGTGTCCACCAAAGCAACGGTCTTGCGCAATCGCAGATCAACCACCAACCCCGCTTCGCAGTCCAGCATCACGGCGAGTTGATGATAACCGAGTGACGGATCGAGTGCTTCACCCGAATCAGGATCCACCAACAAATCCAACCCATCAGGTCCCAGCGTTTCCCAGAACGCTTGCTTGAGCGCGTTTTCCACGACGGTTACGGCGCTGCCGCCCGCCGCATCCAATTCGGTCTGGATGGATGCCAGCAATCCATTTCGGAAATCGGAGATAAAGTTCGCCGCATCACTAAAACCATCCCCAAGCATCGGAAGCGCATTGGATGCCACCAGATCCTGCAAGCCTTCTTCGATCGATCCCAGAAGTTGATCCAAGCCATTAATCAGCAAACCGGCATTTTCCAGGACCGCGCAGAAATCAACGTTTTGAATCAGGTTGTTCAGATCCGGAGCAATGATGGTGACCACGTCATCTCCGGCAAACAAACCTGCGAAATCCGAGATCTCGATAAACAATTCGTTGTCCGGGTGTCCGTCCTCGTTTTCATCCCCCGTTCCGCCCAATGGCAATCCTTCCACCGGAGCGAAGATCGGCAACGATACGCTCAGGCCACCATCCAGAGAAATATCGATGATGTCGGTGGTGTACCAATTCTCCGAGAGGTAAATTCTGGAATCGCCATTTGTGTCATTCAGCGTCAGGCCAAATTCCACGCCGCGATCGTCGTCGCCCGCATCGGTTTCCGGATCACCATCCTGATCAATGGTCACTTCCCCGTCTTCAATAAAGATCCCGATCACGGATCCAAGCGAAGTCTCAATGGAAATGTCGCGTCCAAGCACTTTGGCCAAAAGGGAAATACCGGTGGAATCATAGAAGAAAACCTCGGGTGAGGTAGGATTGGTCACATCGATACCGAAATCCAGAATCAACGAAGCACTGGCGCTGACTTCCAGGGAGCCCGAACCCTCCACCTGAATCAACGTGGTGGCCGCATCCAGGAAAGCCGCGGCGCCACTGTCGCCCGCCAGTTGATTCACCAAAGCATTGAGATCCAACTGCAATGGCAGCAGATCACCATAGGCAGCTGTAAAGTCGAATCCAAATTTCAAGGCCGTCGTCCTCAAGGTCCCACTGCCATCCTCACCACCTGGCAAGGAAGCCACAAACGGGGTTCCCGCCAGCGCATTGATGGCATCACGCAAAGTCGTGGCGGTCGTCTCGCCGCCCCGGATGCCCAGTGTCAGGATGCGTTGAACGCTGTCCCATTCCACATTGGCATCATCCCCGCTCACACTGGAGTCACCTACCAAGCGGATCGAGATACCGTTGTCACCCGATCCATTGGACGCGCTTTGAATCACCAGCCCATTGTTGTCGCCTTCAGGATCCAGAGTGGTGCCTGCCGGATTCGAGGCATCTCCCCCGCTCAATACCAGTTGGTCAGGAGTGATCCCATTGGTATCTATGGAAACGGTCAGAATGCTGGGATCAAGATTGAAGAGGGATTCGATCTGGGTTTCCAGTTCGGTGATCGCAGCCTGCAATGACCCGGCAGGTTGATTCGCCGCTTCTTCCACCAACTCGGCGAACTTCGCGGCATAATCCAACAGATCATTCACGCTGGCATCGATGACCGGAATCTTCTTGTCCAGGAATCCAAACGCGCTCAATTCGCTCAGGTTGTCGACCAACACTCGAAGGGCATTGATCAGTTGAGCGAAACTGAAGTTCTGGAAGTTCTGCAAGTGTCCCAGATTCGGATAGGTCACGAACACACCGGTGTTGGAGCCATCATAAGGATCCTCGTTGTATTCGAGATCATTGATGTCGGGGATCCAGACGGAAATTTCAGGATCACTGCCCGCCAAGTCTCCGATATCGAATCCATTCACGCTTAATCCCTGCAATCGTGCCAGGAAGCTACCCGAGAAATCCGGTCCGGTGACCATGTCACCAAATGATGTGGACGTCAGGGATTGGAACAAATCCGCCAGATAAAACCGACTTTCGCCGCTGCCACTATTTTCCAATCCCAGATCAATCCCGATTTCGGTGGGCGTGGTTCCATCATATTCCAAGGTTCCGAACGCGCCTTCATTCGTGGACAATTCGACAAAACCAAATTGCAGACTTCCCGTCAGCCCATCGGGATTGGCCTCTGGATACGTTCCTGTGTCGGTCTCAGTGTAGGCCGCCAGCGAGGCCGAGAGGGAAACATCGTCCAGGAACAACCCCTTCATTCCCGACTGCGATGTGGAAACAAAGTAGCGATCATTCTCGGTCACTTCATTGCCGTCCAGATCGAGCACTTCGATTCCGAATCCCATCTCGGTGGCAAACGTATCATCGATATTTGAACGGGTGCTCAGTCGATTGATCACTCCCAGATGTTCCTCACGCACCGAGATAGCCATACCGCTGCCCGCCTTCTGCGCCACCAACCAATCACTGACCGGAGACCCATTATAATCCACCGTGGCAAACAGGTCATTCAGATCATCCGCCAAATCATCGATACTGGTATTGTCAGCGGTGGAAGCAGCGGTCAGAGCATTGGCGCCCGAGAAACTGACGGCTGCAAGATCATCATTGAAGAAGATGTCAAAGTTGGCGTCTTCACTGATCTGGCCGTTCGCTGGAGTCGGCACAAAGGTCGATGTGAGGATCCTTGGAACTTCGTCGGCTCCCAAGTCAAAACCCAATGTAAATTCAAAACCAACGGTCGCTTCAATCCGAACCAACCCTTCCACGGCCACTCCGCCGAGGTCGCCCAAGTCCCCACTGAAGTTAAATGGAACCGTTGTCTCATAAGTTGCTTCCTTATCGACGGTGTAGGTGTAAACCAATTGGGCCGGATTGTAAGTAACGGGTATCCCCAGCAGATCGCCCAACGCAACAAAAAATTCCTCCGTCGTGTAACGATGCGTCTCAATGGCGGTCTGTTCGGTGGTGTAGGGATTGGCTTCGCTACCATCTTCATCCCCGTAATTGCCATCGCTCGGACCAAAGCCCAACGCCTCCATTTCCTCGTCCAATTCCACCAACCTCAAGGTGGACAACTCGGCAATGGCTTCCGGCAACAAGGCAATCACGAACCGATCAACACCCGGCTCGGCTTCTTCATGTTTGCGAGCGACCACCTGGGAGGAAAGTCCCGCACCAGCAGCGAGGAAAGCGTTGTTGAACAAACCAACCAAGGTTGATGCATCGAAAGGATCGCTGGCGTTTTCAATGGAACTGAACGAACCGTTGACGGTGACTTCAACTGGAGCTTCGTCGTCGATCTGCAACATGAAATTCACGTCCACCAGATCCACAATGCCATCCCCTTCATCCGCGATCATGCCATCGATATCCTCGCCGGACTGTAACTCGACACTGATCATGTTAGAATAGATTTCATCCAGAAACAGCTGCGTCCAGTCCAGTGCCTCGCCGAGAGTGGTATCGGTAAAGGGAATCTCGACATTGAACGCTTCCGATTCGCTCATGTCATTGAACCAGATCAGCAACTGACGGAGCAGACTGATGAATTCAAACGGACCGGATATCGCAAAGTCGTCAAAGGAAAGTCCCGTGGAAATCGTACCATCGGAAGCAACCGAAATCAGCACCGTTCCACTGGTCTTGTCCACCACATCAACCGAACCGCTCCCAGTATCGACATCGATCAACAAATCGCCCGGGATGGGAATCGACGTGGAACCCAGATTCAGAAAAGCGTTGGTGACGCATACCCGAAGAAACTCGGTATCGGTGTAGTTAAAGGCAACCGCGCCGGAGGCCACCGGCACCGATGCTTCGATCGCGCGGCTCAGCGTGTTCAATTCCATGTCAATGTCGCCACTGAGACCGATGATCCCCAGCTCGAACTGCATATCAGCCGTTCCTGCCACACCCTCATCAGTGAAGACAAAAGCGCCCGTTCCGTCAGAGAAGGACAACACTTCAAATGAACCGGCGCTTAGGGTGAAATTCAGGGACTCCACACCCACCTTGAGCACGTCCTCAGCAATCGTGTCGGCGTTGGTGTCCAATTCGGAACGTTCGATGGTGAAGTAACCGTTCAGATTGATGAAATCGGCCAACACCATTTCAGCGCCACCTGAAACAGAGAGGTAATCCTGTTCGTAAGCGCCGCTGAATTCAAAAGAGATCGTTTCACCTCCCACCTCGATGGAAACCGGACCGGGTTCGGCTTCACCGTCGTTGATGTCCATGCCTGTGTTGTTCACGCGAATGGCCAGATCCACCACATTCAAAGTAACACCAGGAACGCCGTTCAAAATGACTTCCCCGATCGTCGCCTCACCTGCCACCCCTGCTGACTGAAGCAGGAATGCGCCGGAACCATCATTCGCTTCCAGCGTCAAAGCTCCGGCTTGCATGGTCATGGAAACGTTGTTCAATCCAAGAACCACTTGGCGGTTATCGCCATCGCCCGTTTGTTCGAAAGCAAAATCGCCACTGACGGTTTGGGTGAAAGCCCCGATGCTCAAGTCCACACTCACGCCCTCACCCGCGACACGCAGGTAAGGACCCTCAGGCAGATCCAATGTCACCGAATCTCCCCCCACCGTAAAGGTGGCGTCAAAGTCGGATTCGATGGTGTTGATCCGGATTTCAAAGTCTCCTGTCAGATTGGCAAACCCCGCCACGCCGACCGTCACCGCTGCGTCGGCTTCTCCTGCCACACCTTCATCGGTCACCACAAAGTGCCCACTGCCCGTCGCAGTGACCAATGCCGTGCCACCCCCTGCGCCTTCAAATAAAGTCAGCGTAAACGGATCACCCGAAAGAATGGTCACCGATTCACCACCCAGAGTGGTGGATTGAAATGTGAAGAGTCCCTCAAGCGTCTGCCCCAAAACCGTCACGCTGCCGTCCAGACTGACCGTCACATCCATGGGATCCGATCCGAACAAATCATCCGTATGCAACGTAATGACATAATCCCCTTCCGTCGCCAGTCCGGCTCCATTCAGAAGATCAAGGCTCAGATCGGCATTGAAAGGAAGTGTAGCATCCAGCGTTCCGGTTGCGCTGAGATTGACCAGATCTTCAAGCGAAGCGGAAGACAGTTCGTTGAGGCTCAGTTTGGTGTCGGCATTATCGTCAGCGCCCGACGGATCAATGGTCAGGCTCACTCCCAGGGTCAATTCGCCATCTTCCAGGTTGAGCGTTTGCGAGCCGGCAGTCAGGTCAGCATCCAGCTCACTGAAGCTCAGACTCAATTCCCCTTCAAACAGCGTATTCTGCAAAAAGAAGATGTCTTCAAAATCACCGCCACCGATCAGTTCACCGAGATCGAGTCCCAACGTGGTTTGCAAGCCCACCGATCCTTCTATCGATACCTCGGCATCCAGACCAAGGGATGACCCTGCACCGCCGAGATCAAAAGAAAGATCCAAAGCATCACCGTCCCGACCGAAGTAATGGCTGTATTCAAAGTCATAGGTCAACTCGAGTTCGTCGGCATCGAAGTGAAGCCCTACCGTTTCCAGTTCTTCGTTCAATCCGCGGTTCCAGGAACGAATCATATCCTGAATCGTCGCTGTCGATACGGATCCGTTCACAGGTTCACGGAGCGGAGATAGAATAGTGTCTTCAAATCCATCCACAAACCGCAAGAGATCGTCGAGCGTTTGATCGATTTCCGGGATATCCAAACTGAATTGTTCAAGGGTATTCTGAACAGTTTCCAGCGCCTCAACCACTCGTTGCGCGGTCACTTCCAAAAATCCGATCAAGTCCTCGCCTGCCCCCACGCTGAAGCTGATTGCCACAGAATCAATATCGGTAATCTCACTCCATGTCGCTGTAATCTCCGCATCCCCCAGATCGAATGGATCATCCAGCCCGGGAAGGATGGCAGCAGCATGAACGACAGCACTGAACTCCAGGTCATCAGAAGCAGACCCCGTAATGGCAAACTCGGCCAGATCGCTCAAGGATGAGGGATCGGATAACAACGCCATCAATTCATCAAAACGAATCTCATCCCCACCAGAAGGATCCAACAGCGTGATTCCGAAGGTCAATGCGGGATCGACCACAAGCTGGGATTCCTCAAGATAGACCTCCAGGAA
>Ga0181585_10000062_pt1 | contig 64175 bp, 59 predicted proteins | sample 071ome_29_FD_132469 | JGI IMG/M metagenome (GOLD analysis project Ga0181585, IMG submission 132469) | Coastal salt marsh microbial communities from the Groves Creek Marsh, Skidaway Island, Georgia - 071407BT metaG (megahit assembly) | ecosystem: Environmental > Aquatic > Marine > Intertidal...
AAAAAGTTATCCCATATCTGTAAAACATGGGGTCGGCAGTTTGATTCTGCCACTGGCTACATAAAGGATAATTAAAGAGTATTGAAAAATATAATTGAACTCATTGGGTTAAACTCATTTGGTATTGAGTCTGAGTTTTTTTTAGAAAATTTTTTAAGCTCACTAATTTGTGTTTTAATTTATTTTGCTACACGTTATCTTTTTTTAGAAAGATGGTTATTAAGTTATAGTCAATTATTAATTGCTATTTTTCTTCCTACAGTTTCTTATCTCATTACTTCAATTATTTCTTCAAATATTGCTCTTTCATTGGGAATGATAGGTGCATTATCCATTGTAAGGTTTCGTACTCCAGTCAAAAGTCCTTTTGAATTGGTTATGTATTTCATATATATAACAATTGGTATTACGTCTAGTGTGAATATTGTTTTATCGATAAACTTCTTTTTGTTTTATGTATCTGTATTATTTCTCTTAAAATTTTTCAAGTTTAATGAAAATAAGCATTATTCACTCTTTAGCGAATTAAGTGATGATAGCTCTATTTTCTTGTCTATGGAGCTAACTACTAATAAGAAGTTTGATATTCCAAAAGTTTTAGTTGTGAATAAGAGTTTTGCAGAAGGAAAGTACTTATATACTTTAAAGTCAAATGATCTTACTAGCCTAGAGACAGTTGTTGATAATATTGATCAACAAGAGATAATTTCATATACTTTTGATAGCTAAGTATAGAATTATTTTTTTATCGCCTATTTTAATTTTATTATTTAGTATTATTTTTTTTCAAAATGATAAAGATGACGCAAACGTTAATAGTGATACAATGTTTGAAAGTAACAAAGACAATAATTCCGTCAGTGAAAATTTTGGGCAAATTGAACCGTATTGTTCTAGTTTTAATAACACAGCATTTACAGAACAAAATTACGGCTATTTATCAGAAATAGATGTAGAGATAGAAGAAATTAATAATTGGTATGAGAATATTTTTTCTGTATTTATTGAAAACTCTGATGTAATTAGTGAAAAATTTAAAAAAAGATATGATGCAAAAATAACTTTAAACTTATCTGACTCCACTAGTTGTAAAATGAATGGAAGAATTAGAATAAATGGAGATTGGAAAGATCATGTTAAGTTAGTTAATGGAAATCCAATTTCTAGCTTAGATGTTCATTTAGTTGATGGTAATATTTTCGGGATTACAAAATTTAAATTACTCATTCCAGAAACCAGAAATGATGAAAATGAAATTTTTACTTCTACCTTGTTTTCTAAATTAGGTTTTTTAAGCCCTAGAACATTTTTTGTTCAAATGAATTTAAATAACAAAATAACAACAAAATATATTTTTCAGGAAAAATTCGCAAAAGAACTAGTTGAGTTTAATAATTATAGAGAAGGTCCGTTAATACAAACTAACGATAAAACACGCTGGGTCTCTATAGATGGAAATCTGATTCAACCAGAAAGCTTAAAACCACTTCATTTTGGATATATAAACAACGAGACATGGCTATTTAGAAGTAAAGAAAATTTTTTAATCGGAAACAATGGTTTGTATAGATTTAATAGATTAATTTCGTTGTATCAGGGAAAAAGTATCTACTATCCTGAAGTAGATTTTAATAGTCAACTATTTGCTTTTGATGCAGTTCTTTATGCAACAATATCTAATCACATGTATAACAAAATCAATAGAAAATTCCTATACGATTCATTTAATCAAGATTTAATTCCAGCATATTACGATGGAAATTCAGAAATTTTATATTACAACAACACTTTAGACGTGACTGTTGACAAGATTTCTTATCCAGTTATTGCTTTTGGAGCAAAACAGGTTTTAGAGAAAGAAAAAATAAATCTATTAGATTTCAAAAAAGAGCTTGAAAACAGAGGTCTAAACTTTACTTTAGAAGAAACTTCTAAGTTTCTAAACAAGTTTTATTCTAATTTAAAAACAATATCAAACCTATCTAATATTCCACTGAATGAAAGTCTTGATAACATTTACGAGTCTAGAACTTTCGATTCTTTCAATGAATATTTGAAAAAAACTTTTTCAATTTATGATGAATTAATTTTATTGGACGATAGTTTTAACAATATTTTAAAATGTGATTTTAATCAAAGCAATTGTAAGGTTTTAAACTCTGGTCTAGATAACTTAGATAACATATCCGACATCAAAGATGTTCCTTTTTTCCCAAATTCAAAATTCCAGAACCTAATCAAGAAAACTTATGAGGTTGAACCAGAAATATCTTTGTTAGCTTTTGATGATCCGATTGTAAATATAGATTCAAATTTAAGAATGATTACAGTTGAACTTTCAAAGAAAAATCAAAAAGTCGTTTTATACAGCGATAATTTATCAAAATTAAAAGACTGGCATATTTATGTTAATGGAACATATGAATCCAATATACCTAAAAATAACGAATATGGACTTACTGGTTGTTTCACTATTTATAATTTAGAGTTTGAAAATTTAGTGTTTGAATCAAATAGTTTATTTTGTGAAGATTCAATTAATGTTTTAAATTCTAAAGGTACTTTCTCAAGTCTTTATATTGAAAACTCATTTAATGATGCTATTGATATTGACTTTTCAAATATTCATATTGATAGTTTGGAAATACATAATTCAGGAAATGATTGCTTAGACTTATCTTATGGAGTTTATGTGATTAATAATCTGAATCTAAGAGAATGTGGAGATAAGGGAGTTTCTATAGGTGAAGCATCTAAAGTTGAAATAAATAATCTATTAGTTATATCAAGCAGTATTGGATTAGTTGTCAAAGACTCTTCAAATGTGATGTTAAAAAATTTGAAAACAATAGAAACACAAGTTTGCTACGCTTTTTACAGAAAGAAAGTTGAGTTCATGCATCCTTTGGTAAAAATTGAAAACTTAGACTGTCAAGAAAATTCTTTTTACTTACAAAAAGGAGTTAGATTTGAAAACTGAAAATAGAATCGAATATAAATTCATTTTAAAAAACATAAATAGTTTTTTAAAAACAATTGAAAGAATAGGTTTTCAAGAAATTTATACTAAACGAAAAATAAATTCACTGTATCTTGATACAAAAAGTTTTTCTATTTATTATCACAATTTAATAAATGATGTTAATAAAAAAACAATTAGAGTAAGACATTATGATTTTGATACAGATGTTTGCCGGTTTGAAGAGAAACTAAATTTAGCAAATGGTAAATATAAAAATACAAGAGAGATAAAAGGAAATTTCACTAGTTTCATCAATAAAAAAACTCCAATATACAAGAATTACTATCCATCAAGCTTAGTTAGTTATGATAGAAGATATTTTCAAAAAGACGAATTTCGAATTACTGTAGATTTTAATATTGTTTATAAATCGACGATTTGTAGAAAGATAGTTCATTCAAGTTATGAACCTAATTACTGTCTTGCAGAATTAAAATTAAATAAATTACACATTGATGAGTTTAAAACTAATCAACTAATTCCAATTAAACACTCAAAATATGAAAACTCTGTTACGAAGCTTTACAAAAAGAATTAAAAATTTTTTAATTTTATCTTTTACACTTATTCTTTCGTATTTTCTTATGGTTCCCGAAGTAAGTTGTAATAATCTTTTTAATTCAAAAATTAATTCCTTAAATAAAGCAGATATTTTTGTTATGGGTCATGTGTATGAAACAAATAATGAAACTGATGATGGAATTTCACAAAATCTTTTAAACTTTTTAAACAGTCAACGAATTGATGATAAAACCGTTGGCATATTTTCTGGGGACTTAGTTAGAAGCCCCAATGAAATTTCATTAATGAACGCAAAACTACAAATTGAAAAATATTTTAAAACTTACTTTAATGCTATTGGTAATCACGACAAGCATGAAAGTTATAGTAATATCTTTGGTGAAACTTTTTTTTCATTGGAAACTAACAATTTTCTTATCTTGGGTGCCGATTTCAATACAAACAACTGGCTACCAATAAATTCTGATAAGAATTTGATTAATTATATTATTTCAAAAACAACTAAAAAAAATATTTTGTTAATCTCGCATCCAATATTTTGGTTAGAAGCTGTAGATTATGCTGTTCAACCAAATAATATACCAGATAAAGTCATTCCAGTTGAAGATCCATTTGAATGGATAGAATTAGGAAATAAAAATTTGATAGTTATTTCTGGAGATTCCGGTAAATGGGGACAAAAATTTTATTATGAAGAAGTTAGTAGAAATATTACTGTAATTTCTAATGGTTTAGGTGGTTACAGTAATGATTCAATTATTAAAATAATGGAAGATGAAAATAGATTTACTTTTGAAAGGGTAAAAATTAACAATTAAACAAAAATGCATAGTTTATCCCTAAAACAGTTAATGAAATAGCACACAATATATGAATATCAGTTAACCGGTAAAAAGACTATGTATTGTTCATTACAGTATTGTTGAGTTAGAATTTATTTCTTTTTAGACAAATTTATTGCTAAATATTAGAAACAAGAGGCCTATAGTTTGATTCTGTCTCTGGACACTAAATTTAATTAATACTTGAACAGAGGTAATCAATCATTTATTAAGGATTTTCAAATAGTTATAATTAAGCAGTGATTATAAACAAAATTCAGTTCAGAAATGATATCCAACTATTAAGAGCGATAGCAGTTGTAGCTGTAATATTTTTTCATTACAATAAAAATCTTTTCCCAAATGGTTATTTAGGTGTCGATGTATTTTTTGTAATTTCTGGATTTTTAATATCAAATATAATTTATTCAAACAAAAGTTTAGGTAATTTTAATTTGCTTAATTTTTTCAAGAATAGGGTTAAAAGAATATTTCCAGCTTTATTATCTGTAATTTTGTTTTCCGAAGTGCTTGCATACATTACTTTAAATAATGAAGAAATTAATGCTTTTAATGAAAATTCATTCTGGTCAATAATTTTTTTAAGTAATTTTTTTTTAGCAAGACAAAATAGTTATTTTTCAAACGATTCAGAATTAAATTTATTAGTAAATTTATGGAGTTTATCAATTGAAGAACAATTTTATATTCTCTTACCTTTTTTAATTGTTTTGATATTTAATAAAAGCAAAAAATTTCAATACTTCATATATACATTTTTAATAATTCTTTCTATGTTGTCTATGACTAAGTATTTTTATAACTCCTATTCTGTTTTTGGTTTTGTGTTTAACAGTTTTAATAACTATTTATTTTATAGTCCCATAACAAGGTTTTGGGAATTTTTATTAGGAACATTAACTATGTTACTCAGCAATAGCAATACTAGACATCAAAGCAATAAGGTTTCATATATTTTATGGACTTTTTTAATCCTAATTTTATTTAGTACATTTCAATTTTTTGAAACAATTATTTTGATGATCATTGTCAATTTTACTGTTGCTACTTTACTATTTTTTAATGTTGAAACTGAAAAATTTTCAAGTAATTTTATAATAAAATTTTTATTGAAAATAGGCACAATCTCTTATTCTCTTTATTTGTTTCACCAACCCATACTTGCTGCAATAAAAAATCATAACGAAAATTCTCAAAATATAAGTAATTTATTTATTAATCTCAATAATTTAGTAGTTGCATTGCTAATCTTTATCACAATATTTATCACTTCAAATATAAATTTTTACTTTATAGAAAACTTTTTTCGAAAAGAAGAAATTTTTAAAAAATATTTTAAGAAATATTTAATTTCTTCAATTTCATTAATAATTTTATTTTTAATTACTAGCAATATTACAAATAATTTTGAATATAGATTTGAAAAATTTTCAATACCTCCAAATTCAAAATTAGAATTTAAATCAGGTACCAATTTTTTATTACAGGATAAAAAATTATGCATCAATAGAGCTGAGGTCTCAACACTGTGTGATTATGGTGATGGAGATAACAATCTATATTTAATTGGAGACTCAATTCTTTCATCAATTACGTCTGGATTTGTTGAGAGTGAAAATTATAAAGGTTTTAAAATAATAGAATTTACCAAGCAAGGTTGTCCATTGCTGTATGGTAAGTGTGAATTTTTTGATGGAAGCAAAAGATACTCAGAAATAATGTCCATAAATAATTCTTTTATAATATTGGGCGGTGATTATGGAAAATATTTTTTGAATAACAAATATGAGATTATAGATAATAAATTAATTGTTAATTCAAATTTAGACAAGCTTAAGTTTGTTGAAACTGTAGAGAATCTAAAATTTACTGTTGAACTATTAGAAAAACAAAATAATAAAGTATATATAATCAATAGTTTTCCAAGGTCTTATATAGATTTAAAAATGTTTAACCATATAAATGGTTTTGATCTTATATTGGAAAGAAGCAACAAAACCTTAGAAAATGAAATTTATATTTACAATTTTTTGATTAACAAATTTGAAATAAAACACATCATAGATCTTTCGGATATGTTTTGCGAAAATTCAATATGTAATTACTTTGATAGAGATAATTATTTTTTTAATGATTATATTCATCTAAGTTACTTTGGTGCAAAATTAATCTCTGATCAAATTTATGAGTTTATAAAATAAAAATAATTTAATTTAAAAATTTTGTGTTTGTAAATTTTAGGTCTAATTTTTTCTTTTTTTCAATAACAACAATTGAGTTGTAGATGTGTAAAGCATATCCAGTATCTCTGACCACAGAGTTATATGATTTTTTGTCATGGAAGTCAAAATGCATATCATCTATAATTTTTCTAACTAGATTAAAAAAGTTATTTTTGTTTTTTATGCCACCACCAAATTTTGGCCAATAGCTTGTATGCAGATCCTCAATAACATACAAACCTCCATGTTTTAGTTTGGGATATAAGTATTTAAATGAATTTAAAATATCTTTCATTTTATGACTTCCATCATCTAGGATTATGTCAAATTTATTAACTTGGGAAAATAAGTTGTTTTCTAGATAATTTTTGTCTGTTGCGTCTCCAATTAATACGCGAATATTTTGCCTTTCAAATTGTTTACAGTCTTTGTTTATGTCAATTCCAAATATTTTTGAATTAGCTGAAAAATAGTTAGACCACATATCTAAACTACCTCCATCTGCTATTCCAATTTCTAAAAAATTGATATCTTTAACTAAATAATTTGAAAAATATTTTTCGTAAATTGGAAGATAGTGATGCCATTTATTTGTATATGAAGAATTATTTTTTGATGTAAATAAATCTAAAAGTTTTCCATTAAAGTTTTGATTTACTTTTATATATTCTTGTAAAGAATTTAAGTCTGCTGAAAATTTAAATTTTTTTGTACTAAAAGCATCACTCTGTTTCTTAAATATATTTTTAAACATTTATAAATTAATCATACTTTGACTCAACAATTACTAAGATAATTATATGTTTAATACAATTTTTGGATTTAATTATTCTTTTGATTTTGACTATCTAAGACTTATGGCTCTTACAGTTGCTTTATCTGTTTACTTAAGATTTTTGTTATCTGTATTTAGGAATTATGTGAATGTAAGAACACCTCAACAATTATTCAGTTTTTTCTTTCTTCCACTAGCAGGCTTAGTTATAACCTCAGTTATTTCTAATAATATCGCTTTGTCGTTGGGTATGGTGGGAGCCCTATCTATAGTTAGATTTCGTACTCCAGTTAAAAATCCTTCAGAACTGGTTTTGTATTTTATCTTAATTACTCTTGGAATTGTTGTAAACGTTAATCCAAGTCTTGCAATTAATTTTGTTTTATTTATTTCCTTATTGCTTTTGGTAACAGAAATATATAACGGCTTTGGTAAAAAATTTTTGGGTTTAAGTCCTTCACAAAATTTAGAAGATAAGAGTATTTTACAAGTTACATTTAGTTCAATTAACGAAACAATTTATGAACTCGATGAATGTATACACTTTTCTCAAAATGAAAATGGTCAATATCTATATATTTTTCAGTCAAACGATATCAATAAGTTAAATTCTATAAAAGACTCTTTTGAAAAAGATAAAATTATTAGTTTATCAATTGATTTTTAAAAAAAGTAAATTTATAAGTTTTTCAATAATTGTTTTTATTTTTACTACATTTTATTTTTTTGGTAGTGAAAAAACATTTATAGAAAACAATTCTTATTCACAAAGTACTTCAGAATTTCAAAATAGTAATGTATTTGATGAAATTGAACCATTTTGTTTGGGTATAGATCAAAGTGATGAAGTTAAATCTCCAAATCAAATAAATTCATTAGATATTGAGATTCAAAATTCCCGAGACTGGTACACAAATTTTCTTTCGGCTTATCTTGAAGAAGGACCGATTATTCTTGATAAATACAAAAAAACTTTTATCTCAAATATTTCTGTCAATACAGATTCTCATACTTGTACTTTTTTAGCAGAAGTAAGAATTTCAGGTGATTTTAAAGATCACTTATATGGTGAAAATTTTAACCCATCTTTAGATGTAAAGTTATTAGAAGGAAATATATTAAATATTACTAGATTTAAATTATTTCTACCCTCAAGTAAAAATGCTGATGATGAGGTATTTTTTGCTAATCTTATGAAAGAATTAGGGTTTTTGAGTCCTAAGACTTTTTATACTAATGTAAATATAAATAAAAAGTCATCACATAAATATATTTTTCAAGAAAAAATCAATAAAGAATTTTTAGAAAGCAACGGTTTAAGAGAGTCAGCTATATTCGAATCTAACGAAAAAATTTACTGGGAAGTTAAAAAGAAAAATTTATCTTCAAGCAGGGAAGTGTATAAGTCATTGATTTTTGGAAAAGTTCTAAATTCTAATTGGGCAGTAAGATCTGATGTAAATTTAAGTACTACATTAGCAGCTTTGGAGACATTTAATGCTGCTTTATTGACAAGTAGAAATTGGTGGAATTTAAATAATAGTTTATTGTCCAAAAACAGTTTTGATTTGTATAAATTTGATGCAGCTATGATCGCTGCTGGTGCAGAGCATGGTCTTGTTCTACACAATAGAAAATTTTATTACAATTTTTATGATAATAATTTTTACCCTATTTACTACGACGGCATGCCAGATTTTTCTAAGGACCTTTCAAATAAAGATTTAACAAATAAAATCAACTTAAATATTAATTTTGATGAATATGATTTAGAAAAAATAAAAACTTATATAGATTTAAATACTTTAATTAAAGCTTCTAATTTACTTAAATCTCAGATTGAAATTGAACCTGATAAATTTGTTAAAATTTTGGAAAAAAATAACTTATTTCTAGATTTAAATTATGTAGAAAACACATTAAATAAATTTATAAACAACATAACCTACATTTCGAATTTAACAATAAGCAATAAAAATAAAAAATTTATTGAAAACTTTGAAAATCTTGATGAAGACATACTTAGAAATTCTATAAATAACCTAAGAGAAATTTATAATGATGTACCCGTAAATTTTGTAACTATTAATCAAAATGACTTCAATGTAAAAAGTTGTGAATTTGATTTATCTTCTTGTCAAAATTTGCAAAATAGTAAAGATGTTATTAAAGATTTACTTGATGATGAATTTAGTGAAAATAGGAATATTGTATATGGGTCAAATATTAATAAATTTTTAAACACATCAATGGAAAATTCTAGAAAATTACCTGTGGTAATTCAAAATGCAGAAATTTATCTTAAGGGAAGTAGTTATATTGAATTTGATGAATTAAATAATGTTTTAAACGTGTATATTGGAGACAGAGGCAATGTATTAATTACATCAAAAAATAATCCCATTTTATTTAATGTAAAATTGGTAAAAAAACCTGAAGATTCTTCAGATGAATTTTTTCAAGATATTTTTACAGGTTGTTTAAATTTTTATGAAGTAAAATTTCTTAATAATTTGATTTATTCAGAAAATCAAAATTGCGAAGACTCTGTAAACATTATTAATTCAAAAGGTACTATCAAGAAAATTGAAATTTTAAATAGTTTTTCGGACGGTTTAGACGTTGATTTTTCTAATTTAATTATCGAATCAGTATATATAAACAATTCGGGCAATGATTGTGCCGATTTTTCATATGGAATCTATACAGTAAAAGATATGGTTGTTTCAAAATGTAATGATAAAGGTATATCTATTGGTGAATTATCAACTTTTGATTTAAGTAAGTTAACTATAAATAACGTATTTAATGGTTTAGCAGTTAAAGACAGCTCCAAGTTGATTGTTGGCGATTTAATGATTGAAGATGTAGATTATTGTATAACAACATATAGAAAAAAACAAGAGTTTAGTGGTGGAGAGGTTAAATACAATCAAGTAAATTGTCAAGAGAATAGGTTTTTTGTTCAAAAAGGATCTACAGTATACAAAAATGATTAGAAAAGAGTATAAATTTGTTTTAAATGAATATGAGTTGAAAGAATTCTTTTTTTATTATTCTTCAGAACTTAAGAGTTTGTATCCAGACAGGGCTGTTACAAGTTTATATTTAGACACACTTAATTTTGGAATATTTACCCATAACTCTAATAACGACATTAATAAATACACTTATAGATTTAGAAGCTATAACAGAGATATGATAACTGAAGAAATAAAATTTAATGATAAAAGTAAATCAAAAACAGTTAATGAGACGCTTTTTAAAAACTTTAATGAAATAAAGTATGTTGTTTATCGAAACAGAATTTTATTTCCCTCTGTGTTTACCTATTACAACAGGTCATATTTTCAGTTACAAAATACTCGAGTAACATTAGATAGAAATATTAAATATTACTCACATAGTTTTCGATCTGCTCATAAAAAAAGTTTTGGTGAGAAGGTAAATATTTTAGAGATGAAGCTTCAAGACAATAAAAAAGATTTAAATATTGAAAAAAATTTATTTTCAAATCCGCAAGCTTTTTCAAAATTCAATGAAGCAACAAGAAAACTATATTTTAATGAATTCAACTAAGTTTATTTTCTTTATCTGTTTAATTTTCACAAATTGTTTAGTAGGGTATCAGGATACTAATTCAAATGAGTCATGTGTAAATTCGCTATCTAAGAACCAAGTTATTGATGAAAATTATAAACCAATTAAAAGCTTTTATATAATTGGACATGGGTATGGTAATCACTCTGGTGAAAATTCAGGCTTATCTGAAAAAGTAGTTGAATATTTTTCTTCTCTAGAAGAAAAAGCTAGTGTAATATTTACCGGAGACTTAGTTCGTGAACCAACTTCTGAAAATCTAGATCTATTAGTTAATCAATTAGATAGTTTATTTGTTGAATACTATATATCACCAGGTAATCATGAGTTTAAAAACAAAGAAGAATTTTATAAAAGATTTAATGATGATTTAAACTATTTAAGTTTTGAATTTTTAGATCTATTTATAATTAATACAACAACAAATAATTGGCAACCCAGCCTTCAGCAACAAAATGAAATAAATAAATATTTAAGTGAGAGTGATTCTCAATTTGTAATCTTATTTAACCACCAACTATTTTGGCAAAAAATAGTTTCTAGCCCTATCGAACCAAATGGATATAATCTATTAGAAACGGAGCTCAATGAAAATTATCTGAGTTGGATTAAAATTGATAATAAATTTCTAACAGTAATTTCTGGTGATTTTGGAAGAAGAGATAAAAGTTTAATTTGTGAGTTTGTAGAATCTGAAAATACATTATTTATTGCAAATGGGATATATGATCAAACTTCTGATGAAATTTTGAAACTAAATATATATGAATCATCCTATAATTTTGAGATTATTAGCCTTCCATGAGCTAAAGTGTCTAATGTATTATGAAATTAAATTTTAAAAAATATTTTAAATCACTTATTTTACCTTTTAAAAAATATGGTTGGGATGATGAAAGAAGTGTATCTAAAATTAATTTATTAACAACTTTTCCAGCTTTTAAACCTCATGGAAATCAAGATTATAAAACTTTTGAAGGACTAGTTATTAAAAATATTAATGAAGTAATACCTAAAATAGCTGAATTAGCAGAATTTGAAACGAACATATCAATCAAATCCTACAAAGAATTTTATGAAGAAAATAAAAGAGCAAAATCAAAAGAAGTGTTAAATAATTTACAACAAAAATTTGAAGAATATGGTTCTGATAAATCAAAGAATTTTTATCACTATATCTACTCTGTTGTTCTATATGATTTTGAAAAAAAATATAAAATTTTAGAAATTGGTATGGGCACAAATAATGAAAAAATAATTAGTTCTATGGGAAAATATGGCAAACCAGGTGCATCTTTGAGAGCATTTAGAGATGTATATAAAAATTCAAATATTTTTGGAGCTGATTATGATCAAGAAATATTATTTGAAGAAAAAAATATAAAAACATATTTTGTTGATCAAACAAGATTAGATACATTTAGTAACATATATAAAAATGCAGGATCCGAATTTGATTTAATAATTGATGATGGTTTGCATTATCAGTTGTCTAATATCAATACTCTTTTATTTTCAGTAAAAAATTTAAAAAAAGGCGGATATTTAATAATTGAAGATATAGGAGTTTGGACTCTAGATTCTTGGAAAATTATTCATAAATTATTAGATACTAATTTTGTAATTCAAATAATTCAGATGACAGAATCAAATTTCATATTTATTTTAAAAAGAATTTAAAATTTTTTTTAAAATAGAAAGAAAAAGGAAAAATTTTCAAGTGATATACAGCTAGCATATAACTCTTAAACCTATATTGGTTGATGTTATATGAAATCCTTTTATAGTATGTATAAAGTTTTTCTAATTCATCTAATTTTGACAAATGCTGTTTACCATGATTTTTAAGGATATCATTTTCTGAAAGAGTTTTTGCAAATGATAATTTACGATTTATAAACTCTTTATTCCAAGGAGAAAAATTGTACCATCTAATATATGCAATTTTTTTTGACATTCTTCTAGATTTCTCAATCAAAGTTCTATGTCTTCCTGGCAAATATTGACCATTTGAATAGTTATGTATTAATCTCTCACGATAAATTGTGTTTGCAAATGGATATTTGCTTCTCATATTATGAACATTAATATCTGTATGCCAAAATCCATGAGGCTTTTGATCGAGTAGATTATTAATATTAGTTGAAGACGGATCCTGATCAACCATCATAGAAGCTTGAATCCAATAAGAAAATCTTTCCTTATTAAGCAGTTGTTGAAATTTTTTTGGATTCTTAATTATTAAAAATTCTGATATATTTAAAACAATTTTTTTTTCATTCTCGTATTTTGACTCAATTTCCATGATTAGTTCTTCCATAATTTCTGAATTAAATTTTTCTACAGGGGACTTTATTATTTCCCAAGTAGGTACAGTTCTTTTTATTATTTCTAATGACTTATCAGTTGAATGACTATCGATTAATATTCCATGTGTAAATACATTTTTATGATGATTTAACCAGAAAGGAAGTAAGTATTCTTCATTATAGAAATGAGCAATTAGTAACAATTATTATCCAATCTAGATTTCATAATTAAATATTAATATATAAAAATTTAATTTCGATTATTAATTTTCTTGAATAAGTTTTTTTATTTCCTCACTCAATTTATCAGTAATTAAGTTTGCGCCGGTAAGAGTCAGATGGTTTGTATCTGTATAGTAAATGTATTCTTTGGTAGATGCATAACAAAATTTATTGTCGCAAAAAATTGTCTTTGTGGGTACTAATTTAATTTTTTTTCCATTTAATGACGTAAGAAATTTTTCAGTTTGATATATCTTTTCGTTCCATTTTTCTAATTCAATATATATCGCCTCACCCCATTTAGTTTTTTTATATAAATAACTTTCTGCAATTGGAAATGGAAAAGTTGGAACAGGCTCAACTATAAAAAGTTTTTGAGTATTTTTTTCAATTAACTCTAATCGCTTTTTAAAAATTTCAATGTGATCACAGTCTTCACATTTAATTTCTCTTGTTCCTTTGTTGTCAAGCCAAGTATTAAATCTACCAATTGTGATAACAATGTCGTTTTCTAACTTCAATTTATTAAGAAATGTTTTGAAAGTTTCTTCACTACATTCAGGGACTTCTCCTGATGTGTCACTTTGTTGCGATAATAGACATCTTCCTAAATTATTAGGTAAAAACACTAAATTGTAATCATCACCTAAATCATATAAATTAATTAAAAAAGAAACTGACAATGCGTTTGCATGAGAATCTCCAATTAAGTATATGTTTTTAACACTTCTGGAGTTGCTCCAAATACAATAATTTGTACTATTAAGTTTTGAATTGCAATCAACATTTGAGTACTTATAATTGGTTTTTTCGTATTCAAGTGGATAAATATTTGGATTTATTGAATAAAACAATACTTCTTCTGGTACGTAGTTATATCTATAAGAGTAACCATCAGTTAGATATGACAATAAGGCGAAAATTAAAATGATGGACAATAGTAGAGTTAAAAACACAACTAAATGTCTGGATTTGCTTTTTTGAAATTGTTTTTCAACACACTTCCAATTTAAGAATGAAAATAGAAGCAATATTATTATTGAAGCTATATTTTCACTATTTACAGATAATAAAGCATATTTAATATTTGCAATTCGAACAAATGAAAATATAGGTTGGTGTAAAAGATAAATAGAGTAAGAAGATAGTCCGATCAAGTAAATAAATTTATAATTTGCTAGTTTTTCTAGAAAAGGGTTATTTTTTGATAAGAGTATTAGTGCAACACCAGTACATGCAATTAATTTGGGCTCTATCGAATTTATTGACAATGTGCTATCGTCAAAATAAAAAATTGAAAATAATATTAAAAATATCCCAGGTTTTTCAATATATTTTATTCTTATGAAGTTACTTAGGATCATAACAATAGACCCCAAAATTAACTCCCAAACTCTAAATTGTATTGCGTAAAACTTTATGACCCCACTTGTTGTTGAGTTTAATAGAACTGAACTTAAAGCAATTAATGGTAAAAATATAAAGAATAAATTCTTATTTAGTCTGAATAACACAATGCAAAATATTGGAAAAATAATATAGAATTGCTCTTCTATAGCTAAACTCCAAGTATGCAATAGGGGCATTAGTTTTGTTGGCTCAGAGTTGTAAAAGTCTAAATCTTTAAAGTAATAATTTGAGTAAAAAAATACTGATGAAATTAGCGATTTTGTGTATTCAGAAATTGCTTTTGGAGTTAATAAAATATATGAAAATGGTATTGATAAAGCTAGAGTTGAAAATAGTGCTGGTAAAATTCTTCTAATTCTTTTGCTGTAAAAATTTAACAAGCTAAATTTATTTTCGTTAAGCTCTGAAACTATAATATTTGAAATTAAAAAACCTGATATTACAAAAAAAATATCAACACCTAGCCAGCCACCATTAAAAGATTTAAAATCAAGATGGTAAAAAACAACTACAGTAACTGCAAAAGACCTTAATATAGTGATGTCTTTCCTGTAGGAAATTCTATTTATATTTGAAATATCTAATATTCTTATAAAGGAATTCATTCATAATATAGGATATCTTATTTTTTCTCAATTTGAATACAACATATAATAATCATGTGAATGAATTTTAATTAAGGTAAATATAATGAAAAAAATTATTGTACTTGTATTAGCGTCTGATACATATCCTTCTAAAAGGAACTCTAAAGCTCAAAAAAATACATGTTTTTCTAAACAGGTAAATAACTTTAAGGTGTACTTTTATAAGGCTGGTTCTAAAAACTTCTTAGAAAAAGATGAATTAATGTTTAATGTAAGCTCTAGCGAACAAGATATAGGATATAAAAACTTAGAGGCGTTTAATTGGGTTTTGGAAAACGAAGAATTTGATTATTTATACAGGACAAATACTAGTTCATACATAAATTTAAATAAACTACAGTCGTACATTGATGTTAATAATTTTAAAGATAAGTTTTTGTATGATGGAGTGGATATAAAGCTTCCAAAGAAAGCTCAAGATAAAGAAATTCATTTTGTTAGTGGTGCAGGAATATTATTTAACAAAAATACTATTCAATTAATAGTAGATAATTTTGAAAAACTTGATCATAGTCTATGGGAAGATGTTTCATTGGGTAAGTTGTTAAATCAATTTGATATTTTTCCAAGTTCGTGCACAAGAGAAGATATTAAAGGAAACATTTTTAATTCTGAAATAGATTTAGAACACCATCACTATAGATGTAGAATTGACAATCATTATTCTTATCCAAGATTTTATGAAAAATATGTTTTTGATGAACTACATAGAAGAGTAAACAATGTGAAAACAAATATATTTCTCAAGTATTTTTTTATTTTTTTGCTTGAAGTTTCAAAAATATTTTATATTCAACAACCATTTTGGAAAATTTTTAGTATTTTAAGAATTGCTTTAAAAAAATTACTTCCAAAATCAATTTACAAATTTCTTAAATCAATATTTAATGAAAAAATAAAAAATTTTAAACTTAGATATTTTAAAACTTAACTATTTGAATCATTAGTCCATCCAGGTTTCAGCGTATGCCTATAGATCTCATAATCAAATCCACGAAAGTAATCAAATTCGAATTTCAACCCTTTATTAATAGCTTGCTGGTAGTAAAAATGATGTGTGCTTATATAGTAATTGTTAGTTTTAAAATCAAAAGTTTTAAATCTATTTAGAAATGATTTATATAAAAAGTATGATTTTAATGATATAAATTTGCGATTTTTAAATACTTGGGTAAATTTATCCATATTCTTTGAGGAAGAAAAAAACCATGGATCAATCACTCCCCACCCATCTCCATTATTACTTTTATCATAAGGACCCAAGTTTCCATATTTTTTACTAGAGTTCCAATTTGAAGCAAATATATTGTTTTCAATTTCTCTATTTAAATTTAGTTTTGTAAACCAAATTAAGTCCATTCTTGATGAAAGTACTATGTCGTATTTAAAATTATTTTCTAATTCATATTCTTTTTTTAAATCATTACTAACTTGTCCGGTATAAAACCTACTCCATATATGATTTTTTCTACTGTGAAATGGTTTAGCAAATGTTTTATAATCTTCAAAAATATATTTTTTAGGATTTAATAATTTAATAATTTCATCTTTTTTATGAGTTGACCAAGAATGGATAAATACATCAGCATTGTTATGTTCAATAACATTTTTTTTTATACTCAAAAGAGGTGTTTTGTAATCTAGATATTTAATTTTATCAAATGAATTTTTTGTATTTCGACCAATACTTTTGTTGGTGCCTATACTTCCGAAAAGACATACGGCAATTTTTTTATTTATCATAATATTTCAGTAATTCTCTAAGTCTACTTAATGAATTGATTCAACTACTTTATTTCAAAGAAAGATTAATAACTTATCAATAAATTTTTATTATTATATTTGTTAATGAAAAATATTCTACTAACTGGAGGTTTGGGATATATTGGTTCAAAGTTTTATGAACTCTATTCAAACGAATACAATATAACTATTTTAGATAAGAATTTTTTTGGAAATTATTTAAAAAATATAAACAACTTAATAGTTAAAGATATAAGAGATTTGACTTTGAATGATGTTAGTGATTTTGACGCAGTAGTTCATATGGCTGAATTGTCTAATGATCCTTTAGGAGAGCTTGAACCAAACTTAACTAATGAAATAAACCACATATCTACGGCGAATCTTCTAGATTTGTGTAATAAAACAAATGTTAAAAAGTTTATTTACATGTCATCTTGTAGTGTATATGGATTCAATGAAGAAACCGTAGATGAAAATTCAGAGACAAGCCCTTTAACAAACTACTCAAAGGCAAAAGTCTTAAATGAAGATTATATTTTGAATAATGAATTTGATTATGAAATTTCTATATTACGAAATGCCACAGTTTTTGGATATTCTGCAAATCTAAGATTAGATCTAGTTATAAACGATTTAACCTATGGAGCTTTTCGTGACAATAAAATTGTTTTACTATCAGACGGTACTCCCGTAAGACCATTTGTACACGTTGAAGACCTATCTAGGTTTATCAACTTTTTATTAGTTAATAAAAATTCATATCAAAAAGAAGTAATAAATGTTGGAAGTGATTCAATGAATTTTTCAATAAAACAATTAGCCGAATTCTTAAGTGATTACTTAAATATTGAAGAAGTAATTTTTGGAAAAGCTGATCCTGATCAAAGATCTTATAAAGTAAGTTTTGAAAAAATTGAAAACCTTTTTCCAAGTTTTCACATATCACACAATTTAAAATCTGGAATTATTGATCTTCTAGAAAATTATAAAAAATATGAAGACAGGATTGACTCAAAAAGAATTATGAAAATAAAATCTATGATTCAAGAAGGAAAAATTAATAATAGTTTGAGATAATTTTTTAAAGATCTTCAAATTTTATCGCATTAAAATCTTTAGAAGAAACAATAGGATTGTTAACCATCCAATCAATATTTAAACTAAGTGGATTAATTGCAGCATCTGTAATTGGATCATAATCTCCTGATTGTAAATATACTACAGTTGAACTTTTCGATAATGTTGAAAATCCATGTGCGAAACCTTTAGGTATAAATATTGCTTTGTTGTCATTTTCAGTTAAAATTTGAGAGCCAAATTTTCCATAGTGTTTAGATTCTTTTCTAATGTCAACAAAAACGTCTAAGATTTTTCCTTGTACACAGGTCAAGAACTTACTTATTTCAGTTGGTTTTTTTTGGTAATGTAAGCCTCTTATAACATTTTGATATGATCTTGTACACAATACTTCAGATACGGAACCCATTAATTCATTAATTTTATTTGTGTGAATTGATTTCTTTAGAGAACCTCTTTCGTCTTCAAAGAAGACACCGTTTGTGATTTTTACGTCAATTAATTCTTGTGAAAAGTTATTAATTTTCATTTCTTAATAATTTTAGTAGGCCTTTTGAAGTTTCTATAGAATTATGAATTTCAAATAGATTTATTTTGTTAGATTCAATATAGTCATTATCGGAATATTCTAAGTAATCTTTAAATACATCTTGAAACTTACTGTTTTCACTTAAATGTTTATAAATAGATTGTAAATTAATACTTTTTGGATGTAAGTATAAATTAGAACTTGATATTGGTTTATCAATAATTTCGCAAATATGATTAACTACATCTTTTACATGTATTAAGTTAATAAAGTTGTTAGGGTTGCTAATTGGGTTTTTAGAGTTTTCAATTACTGATTTTAAAATTAAAGGTATTACTTTTTTTCTAGGATCATTAATTCCGTAAGTATTATCAAGAAATATTTCATTAAACAAAATTTCTTTGTCCTTACAATATTTGTCAACATACTCTGAAAAAATTATTTTACTTTTTGTGTAGTCTAAATCTCTAATGTCTTGATCTGGATAAAAAGCGTACATCGAGTTTGTATAAATTATTTTTTTTAACTCAAGCTTATTTAAAAGCTTCAATATATTGATGCCATAATCAACATTTGCTTCATATATATTTTTTTGTTCAGTATTTTCTTTTGAAAAATAAGTAGCAAGGTGTATATAAAGTATTTCTTTTTCAGCAAGATCTGACAATTCAATAGTTTTATTTTTTTGATTGAGGAAATAAATTTTGTTTTCTAAAAAATTTTTCTTTACTCTTATTACGTTATAGTTTTTAAGGTGGTTAATTAGGTTGTTGCCGATAAACCCACCAGAACCAGAAATTATAATATTATTCATAACATTCTTATTTTAAGGTAAGTTAGAATATTATTTATGTCTTACTTAAGTCAAATTGTTATTCTTGCTGGTGGTAAAGGAACCAGGATGAGGGAAATGACATCTGATTTACCAAAACCTATGGTGAAGATAGGCGACATGCCAGTAATTGAACATTTGATGAAAATTTTTCTTAATTTCGGTGATTTTGAATTTATTGTCCCATCTGGATATTTAGGTTATGTCATTGAAGAGTATTTTAGAGGAATAAAAAATGTAAAAGTTATAGATACTGGTATGGAAACAAATACTGGTGGCAGATTGAAAAAAATACAAGAACATATAAATGATCGATTTCTGATAACTTATGGTGATGGATTGGCGAATGTAGACATAAAAAAGCTAATTGAATTTCATAAACAAAATGACAGTATTGGGACAATGACTGTAACCAATCCAACTTCTAGATTTGGTCTTGTTGATTTTGATAAGAACAATAAAGTTAAAAAATTTATTGAAAAACCTAAATTAGAAGGGTTTATAAACATTGGTTTTATGGTGTTTGAAAATGAGTTTTTTAATTATTTAACAGAAGATTCCACACTTGAATCTAAACCTTTGGTAGATCTGTCTAACGATGGCGAATTATCAGCTTTCAAACACTTTGGGTTCTTTGAGCCAATGGATACTTATAGAGAGTATCTAAACATGAATAAATTATACGAATCAGGTCAAACTCCTTGGATGAGTTTTTAATAAAGTTAATTTTTAAATTTATATGATAGATGCTATAACTCAAAATCTTTTTACTGAAAGAAAAACTTTACTAGGTGTAGGACCAATGAGTAAGAACTGTGTAGATGTAGTAATTGAAATCTCTAATACTTATGAAGTTCCGATTCAGTTAATTGCAAGTAGAAGACAAATAGAATGTTTTGATTATGGAGGTGGGTATGTAAATTCATGGACTACTGAAAATTTTGCTGAGTATGTTTTAGATAAAGATAAAAAAGGTTTAGTTTTTTTAAGCCGAGACCATGGTGGGCCATGGCAAAATTATAAAGAAGTAAAAAATAACATGAGTTTTTCGGATGCGATGAAATCATCAAAAAAATCATTTGAAGTAGACATTGAGAACAATTTTACTTTTATTCATATTGATCCTTCTATTGATATTCATGGCGAATTGTCAACAGATAAAATTTTAGAGAGAGTTTATGAGCTATATTTTCATTGTATTGATTTTTCTAGAAAAGTTAAAAAAGATATATTAATTGAAATTGGAACTGAAGAACAGGTAGAGGGATTTAGTTTATTTGATGAAATTAATGAAAATTTAAATAAGATAATAGATTTTTGTATAAAAAATAAAATGCCTAAACCATATTTTTATGTTGTTCAAAATGGATCTAAAGTAAAAGAAACAGAAAATACAGGATTCTTTAAAGACTTAAAGTTAAGTGATTATAAAAATGATCTGGAAATAAACAAATTAATACAAATTAATAAACTATGTTTAGATAAAGGAATTATGCCAAAAGCACACAATTCAGATTACTTGAATAAAGAGGCCTCTGCTATTTATCCTTTAATAAATTTGAAAGGTGGAAACATAGCACCAGAGTTTGGTGTAATTGAAACAAGAACAATTTTAAAATTATTAAAAGACAACATGATGAATGAAGAACATGAATTGTTTTGTGAATTATCATTTCAATCTAAAAAATGGAAAAAGTGGCTTAAAGAAAATACTAAAACTGACGACTATCAAAAAGCAATAATTTCTGGTCATTATATATTCGGTACTGATGAGTACTTAGAACTTGAAGAAATAATTAAAAAAAAATTAAGAAAAAAAAGAATTGATCTTGATAAAGTTATAAAAGAAAACTTATCAAGATCAATTCTTGGATATCTATCCTTTTATGGTTGGAGTGTTTAAATATTTTTAATTATTAAATAATTATATGATAAAAAAAATTGCAATACAATACTTTAATAGCTGGTCAAACAAAGATATTAACTCTTTAGATAAGTACTTAGATGATAATTGTAAGCTGAAGGATTGGGAAAATAATTTAAACAATAAGAGCGAAATTTTAAAGCAAAATGAAGTTTTTTTTAAAGAAAATAAAATTTCATTGAATGTCTTGGATGTAGTTTCTGAAGGAAAAATTGTTTTTGCTGATTTAGAAATCACAATCAATGAAGAAGTTGTTAATGTTGTAGATAAGTTAACTTTTGAAAATAATAAAATTATTGAAATAAAAGCTTTTTTAAAAAACTAATATTATATAAAAATGAATGTTGTTTACAAACCTTGGGGTAAAGAAGAGTGGCTAGCTCTTAATGAAAAGTATTGTTATAAAAGAATTTATATAAATGCGGGATTTAAAACTTCATATCACTATCACGAAATAAAACTAGAGACAAATTACATTGCACAAGGTAAAGCTGAAATTTGGTTAGAAAACGATAATGGCATTGTAGAAAAATTTATTATGAATGAAGGAGATTCTTTTACGGTTACTCCTCCAAAAAAACATAGAGTAATTGCAATTTCTGATGTTATTTTACAAGAGGTATCAACACCAGAAGTAGACGATGTAATTAGAATAGAAGACGATACCAATCGTGAATCTGGAAGATTGGATAATGAACATATAAAACCAGGTGTTTTAATACTCGCTGCTGGAATGGGTGAGAGGCTTATGCCCTTAACCCAATATATAAACAAAGCATTACTTCCAATAAATAATGAGGCAATCATTTCAAAATTGGTTAAAAAATTTCCTAAAGATTACAAGTTCGTTATTACTTTAGGTTATAAAGGAAGCGATGTAGAAAATTATTTAAAATTAGCTTTTCCTAACCACGATTTTGAATTTGTATATGTTAAAAATTATTCAGATAAAAATTCAGGTCCTGGAACCTCAGCTTTAGTAGCTAAAGAATTTCTAAATAGACCTTTTTATTTATTTACAGTTGATTGTTTATTAACTTCTGAAATACCAAGTTTAAATGAAAACTGGCTAGGTGTGCACCCAACTAGTTATCCAGAAAAATATGCGACAGTGTCGGTAGATGAAAGTAATAATATTATTGAAGTTTTAAATAAGTCAAACAAAGGACATTCACAAGCCTTCATTGGAGCAGCTTCAATTGTTGACTACGAAACTTTTTGGAATGAGTTGGAAAAAAATATTGAAAATGGTGAAATTATTAATGCATTTGATGATATCTCAAAATATTCTAATTTTACAACTAGAAAATTGGATTGGTTTGATACCGGTAATCTAGACGATTTAGAAAAAGCAAAATTATTTTTAGAAGATAAACCTTTATCACTTTTAAAAACAAATTTTGAAATGGTTTTTAATGAAGATTTAAAATTTATAAAATTTATTCCAGATTCAAAACGACTAAATAATTTACTCAGCAGAAGTGATGCTTTAAGATCTTTTATTCCTAAAAACACATCTACAGTTGGTTCGTTCTTGTATTACGACTGGATGTCTGGACAGACTCTTTATGAATTAAACAACACAGAAGTATACAAAAGTTTTATTGATTTTTATTTTGAAAACATTGAATTAACTGATTCAAACCTTGCTGACCTAGAAGACTTTTATGTTAAAAAAACTTATTCGAGAATAAGTCAATTTAATGACATTAATGGAAAAGAATTTTACAATTTAGAATTTTGTATTAATGGATTTAATTCTGATTCGATGAAAAGTACAATTTCTAATTTTGATTTTTCAACATTTTTTGAAAATAAATTCACTAAAAACTTCCATGGTGATTTGCAATTTGACAACATAATTCTTTCTGAAAATTTGTTCTATTTCATTGACTGGAGAGATTCATTTGGTTCTTCAATTACTTATGGAGATATATACTACGATTTAGCAAAACTATATGGTGGAATGAAGGTTCCTTACAATTTAATGAAAAATGAAGATAATATTGACATAGAAATTTATTCAAACAAGGTTAATTACAAATATGATATTCCAATAGAGTTAATTGAGGCTAAAAAATATTTTGAAAAAAAAATAATAGATTCACAATTTTCTTTAGATATTGTTAAAAAGATTACAGGACTTATTTACATAAATATGTCACCCATTCATGAAAGTAAATTTTCAAAATTTTTATGGTTTAAGGGTTTAAAAATATTAAATGAAAATAAATAAAGATACGTTACTTTTTGGATCATTTTCCTCTAACCCTGGGAACAACGGTTGTTTATTTTTTAATAGCAAATTTAAAGATAATAATGTAAATGCAATTTACAAATCTTTTTATTCAGACAATATAAAAAGTTCTTATTTAGCAGCAAGAAGCTTAAATTTTGGTGGGTTTGCTGTCTCAATGCCTTTTAAATTTGAAATTCAAAACTATATTGATATATTAGATTTTGACTCTCAAAAAATAGGTTCTTCAAATACCATACTATTTAAGGAAGGAAAATCATATTCTTTCAATACGGACTGGAGTGCAGTAGACGAATATTTAAATCAATATAAAGATTTAGAAATTTTATCAATTCTTGGTAATGGGGGATTTAGCAAAGCTGTTCAATATGCATGTAAAAAAAAGGAAATAAAATTTGAAATAATCACAAGACATAATTGGAGTAAAATTAAAGATATTGAAAATTATCTGTTCAATGCTACACCAGTAGATATTGAACACGAATTCTTGATTGATGCTAGACCACACACAACAACTGGTAAAGAAATAGCAAAAATGCAAGCAGAGAAACAGTATGAAATATATTCTCAACTTTTTTAAAAAATGAATATTATTAAATTATGAAAAACTTTAACTTTGTTCTGGATGTTGATGGTGTATTAACTTCAGGAAAATTTCTTTATTCATCAGAAGGAAAAATTTATAAAGAGTTTGGTCCTCACGATGCTTATTCATTAAAAAAATTGAATAGATTAATACATATTGAATTTATATCTGCAGATAAAAGGGGTTTTTCTATTTCTGAAAAGAGGGTTAATGATATGGGGTTTAATATTACTTTAGTTAGTGAAGACGATCGTTTTGAATTTATTAATTCAAATTTTGAATACGATAAGTTGTTTTATATGGGTGATGGTGATTCAGATGCAAACATTATTGACAAAGCTTTATGTGGAATTGCTCCCTCTAATGCTAGACCTCAAGCATTAAGTGCTGCTGATTATGTAACTTCAAGAATTGGGGGAGAAGGAGCAGTCGCAGAGGCGTGTGACTACATAAAACTAAATTTTTTTAACAATTCAAACTAATTTTTTTAAATATGTATCGTATAATTTATTCTTTTCTAATCTTTGTTCACAAAATTTTTCTTCGTATAAGCTATTCAACCAAGTTTCATTATGTGAAAAAATTTGACCCGCTTGATTGTTAAATGTAAATTTCTCATTAAACGAGTTTAAAAAATTTACTTCTTTAGGTTGATTTTTTCCATTCGACCACTCTCTAAAGTAGATATATTGATTTTTTAAGTTAAGGCCAATTCTGAAATCTTTTTTCAGGATTATGTAATAAAAAAATAAATAATCTAGAAAGTTTTCGTTTTTCAAATAATTTTTAATTAAGTCAAAGCGATTTTTATTGAAAAACATCATATCTGAATATTTTTTTAAAAAATTTAATAATTCAGGAAACACTTCGTAATATGGATTTCCGAACTTTCTAACATGACTTATTCCAGCACCTATATCAAGATCATCATAAAAGGTTTCATAATTAACTAATTTTAAAGAATCATAATAATTTGCAAAAAAACATTCATCTCCAATGTAAAAAGGTTTAGAAACTTCAAAGAATGGGATCCAAATTTTTTCGTTAAAAATACTTATATCATTTTTTGAATGTTGATAATTAAGATTAAATATCTTTTTTAAACCATACGAAGATACTCTAAGATCAGTTCTTGATTTAAAAACTCTTAAAGATTTGTTAGATATATTATTCAACCCGTTTTCGAATGATTTCATTTGGTAAAATATTGAACGATTTTTGTAAAGAGGTTGTTTTTCGTGAATAATTTTAAATCCGAGTTTCTCTAAAAAAATAAATAGAGCTTTATTTTTATCAACTTCTTCTGTCCATGTTGATAAGATTTTTTCTTCAATTTGGGGGTTATTATAAAAACTTAAACTACTACTAATGAGTCTGCTTTTATCTTTTAACTGTCCTGTAACGATAAGATTAACTTTTTCCATAGATAGATGAAATAATAATTTAATAATATTATAAACGATTAAAGTTTCTAAAATTAGTAATAGTAATGAACAAATTAGATGAATCTAATATAATAACAAGTTTTAATTTCGCTAGAAGTTCTTCAATCGTTTTTAATGAATTAGTTACAAAACAACAATTTGAAAAATTAGATTTAAATAATTTAGATTATGAACTTTTAAAATATTCTGGATCATTAGACATAGTGTCTTATAGAATGAAGACATTTTCACTAAGTAGTGGAGATATTATTTTTACTAATTCAGCCTCGATAAGGCTACTTTTTTATTATTTAAACAAAATAAATATAGTTTCAGATTTAATTTTGATCACTAGTCAATCTGATATTGCAATTACAAAAGAATTATTTATGAAAAAACCTAAAGTTATAAAAAAATGGTTCGCTGTAAATGTTGATTTTGATCATGAAGACTTAATACCCATACCACTTGGTTTGGCTAATAATTATTCACCTAAGAATTTAAGATTAGAAGATTTTTTAAATAGTAGTGTTGAAAATAAAAAAATTGACAAACTTTATATAAATTTAGAAACTAGTACAAATCAAGATGAAAGAAATAATATTTACCAAAATTTTGAAAATTTTGATTGGGTTGTCGCTAAAAAACCAAATCTAACTTTTCAAAATTATCTTGATGATCTTAAAAATTATAAATTTGTATTGTGTCCATGGGGTAATGGGTATGACACACATAGAGTTTGGGAAACTTTATATGCGGGATCGATTCCTGTAGTAAAAAAACATCAAACATATAACTATTTAAAAGATTTACCTGTAATTTTTGTTAATGAATACGAAGATATAAATTTGCAATATTTGTTATCAGAAGAAAAAAAATTACAACAATTAAACCCAGATAAACTTTATATGAGTTATTGGATAGACCTTATTAAATCCGAATCAAAAAATAACCTAGAATTAACTGAGGAGGTTAAATTTTCAAGCTTAGTTAATACTTTCTTTACATTCTCAAGAAAAATCAAAGGAAGAATTAATAGCAAAATGAAAATTGTAAATTACTATTTAAGAAAACTATCTGAAAAGTTAAAGATTTAGTTATTAACTATACTTCTTTTATCATCAGCCATTTTAATTTCTAAATGAGAATCATAGTTATTGAAATTGTGAATTTCATGAGTTGAATTTATTATGGTTATATTTTTATTTTTTAGATATTCAAATATTTTTCTCTTTGAATTCTCATCTAGATTGGATGTAGACTCGTCTAATATTAGGATTTCAATATCGTTAAGCAGTGCTCTAATAAAAGCAATTTTTTGCATTTGACCTGATGACAAACTTTTGTTATCAACTTTTTGATTTAAATCACATTTTTTATCTTCATTAAACAAATTAAAATATTTAATTAGCTCTATGATTTTTAAATCATTTATATTTTCATTGTTCCCATATAAAATATTTTCTTTTAGTGATGCAGAAAAAATTAATGGTGTTGGTCCCACATAGCCAAGACGTGCAGATTTTGCTTTTATGATACCGTTTGTTGGATAATAAACTCCTGCAATTAATCCTAATAATGTACTCTTACCTGATCCATTTGGACCTGTAATTATAGTATGTGTCCCTCTTTTAAAACTAATGTTTAAATTGCTAAAAATTTCTATTGAACTATTTAAATATTTAAAACTAACATCATGAAATGAAAGAATATCTGGATTTTCTTTTTCTTCAATTTGAACATATTTTTCTTTGTTTAGTTTTGGTTTATTAGTTTGCATCTCATAAAATTTTTCTAAATGAACGTGAGAATTTACTATTTGGTTAAACGCTCCTGATAATTGGCCAAGAGATTGAAACATTCTCAGAGTAATGCCTACAAACGGCAAAGTTATATTGAAAAATGATGAAGCAAAAATAGTAATAATTGATAATAAAAAAACAGTTAAAAAACTTGGCAGATATGAATTTAATATAGAATACCTGTGGTTGTTTAATAAATAGAGATTCAATTGTTTAATAGTTTTTGAAAATCTAGAAATTTCATCATCTTCTTTGTTTAAAAGTTTAATTAAAAACATGTTGTCGACAACTTTTTGAATATCATGACTAGCACTTTGTCCGAGTTCATATGTTTTATGCATGTACTCTCTTGCTTTTTTAATTAAATAAGAAAGTGGATAAAGTAAAAATAAAATCCCTAACATAAAAGTGCTAATACTAGTCGGGTCAGTAGAAAATAGATATATTGAGAAAGCAATGCTTTGGAGTAGAAAGTTCAAAAAATGTGCAATACTTGAGTAAAAAAATGAAATGTGACCAGCTAGAGTATTTATGTAAAAGTAGGCATCGGCAACTGAATAATTTCTTTTTTCAAACACTTCTGACAATAAAAAAGATTTTAAGTTATTTTGAACTCTTAATTCCATTGACTTTAAAGTGGTACTTTGAAGATATTGAAAAGAATATCTAAACACTATTAACAAAGGTAAAAAGTTTTCATATTCAAGAATTTGATCAATAATAAAAATATTTGCTGGGATGTAGGAATTACTCAGTATTTTGGTGAAAAATAATATTATGATAATATCTGCACCAGCTATAGCTTGAGATAAAAATACCGAAAGTAAAATAACTCTTTTTTTATTATTTGTTCTAACAATTTTTGAAACTGTTAAAGTATCAGAAATAACTTTCTTTAAATTTTTATACATTATTTTATTTTAAGTCGGAAACAATTATTAAATGAACTTATTTATTAGTATTAAAAATGTGAAAAAAATATTTATATATACAATTATAGTTATTTCTTTTTCGGTGTGTACTTTCAATGTTGATGATGAAAAATCTCTTGATTTAATTGATATTACAACAACTACAAATACTAATTTGGATAGTACTACTACAACTCAAGTCCAAGTTGAATTTGAACTTCCCTATAAGCACTATTTTGAAGAATTAAATAATTGTGAAGACTTTTTAGGTAGTCGGCATCAAATAGAATGTATAGGCGAAGCCAGGACAGAATTAGTATTTGAGTTCAATTCACCAGTAGTTAATATTGTAAAATCGAGGAATGAAGTTTACTCAGTACTACAAAATGGTGTAATAAATAAATTAGATATAAATTCAAAGAAGTTTTCAACAATTTTAGACAAAACAGGACAAGTTTATTTAGATAGTTTAGAGTCTGGTTTACTAAGTTTCTATTTACACCCTACAAATGATGAATTTCTAACTTCTTACATTAATTATAAAAATGAATTAATTTTTGAGTTATTTTATTTTGATCAAAACATTGAAAATATTACTAAATCAAAAATCCTTTTGACTGTTCCATCCTTTTCTAATTCTCATTATGCTGGAGGAATTGCTTGGTCGGACTATTTTGATTCATATTTGGTTTCAATAGGTGATATGGTTGAAGCTAATTTTGAGTCAAGACTAAATCACATGCCTCTTGATGACAGTTTATATTATGGAAAAATAGTAGCTTTATCTGGTAATGAAACAACAATTACTTCAAAAACTCAGTTCCTAACCTCAGAAAATAATATACCACTTGAAAATATTGTTGCTTCTGGTCTAAGAAACCCTTGGCAGTTTTTTGAATATCAAGAATATTTAATAGTTGCAGATACAGGATTTACACAAAATGAAGAGTTAAATATTTTCAAGTATGGTAATGAAGTGCCAAATTTTGGTTGGCCGATATTTGAAGCTACTAAAAGATCAGAAGATCTTGATAATATTGAAAATTATTCACTAGTCAAAAATTTATTTATTGAAGTAGATGGAAACACTATAAATGGAAAAGAATTTGTTGAAGGCTACTCTCAAAGACCTGCTTTTTACTACAATCACCACCCATGTTTCTCTGAGCAGTACGAAAATTGCGACGGGAAAGCTCAAACTTATAGAGCAGCAATTATTGGTGGTGATATATTGGTTAATTCAAATAGTAAATATAATTTTGATATTTTCGTAGGCGACTATCTGTCTCAAGAATTATTTTCAATAAATTTAATTACAAGAGATTTAAAAATAATTAATATTTCAGGAATATCAAATATAACTTCTGTAAAAACTAATTTTGGAATCAACGACGAAATTCTAGTTTCAACCTATGAGGGAAAAATATATAAAATTTATTTGCCTTAAATTTTTTCAGTGAAGCTTTAAAGTAGCAAAAATTTTAACATCAGATTTGTTTCTTAAAAATTCACCAATAAGTGCCATTCCCCTATGTCTACCGCTGGTTATATAATTATTTGTAATTTCTATAGGATTTGATTTTAAAAAATTTGAAATTTCATTACTATTCATCTTTTTTAAACTAGAAAAGTATTCGTAGCTATATAAAGATAAGTTTTTATTTTTTAATATATATTTATTTACATCTTTATAAGGGACTACATTGTGTCGAAATCCAAAAATTATTGAGTAAATAAAAAAATTGTTTCCCGTTGTCCAGAAAATTTTATTAAGGTGAATAGGATCATTGAAGACTTTTGACATGTCTGTTTCGACTACTTTAAGATCGTAAACGTTTTTCTCATTTAAAAAATAATTTATAATGTCACCAATTTTTTTATGTTTTCCATGGTCTGTAACTATATCTAAATGAGGTCTCCTGAGTTTCCAATTAATTGAATCTTTTGATTCAATTAATATTTTTTTAAAAGATCTATATTTTACTTCATAAACTTCCCCTTTTTTAAATGTAAATACTCTCTTGAATCCAAATAGTTTAAAGATATAGTAAAAATTAGATAATTTATTTATAAATTTTTTAAGTTTTAGATTAATTTTCTTTTTAACCATTTCAAATTTACTTAGTTTATAAGTATTACATTCCAGTTTTTTATTATTTGTATCTTTAAATCTAAGTTTTGTTATTTTATTCTTATTTATTCGAGTAAATTTTACTTCTATTAGCACCTCGTTTTTCAAAAAATAATCTGTATCAACTGAATTCAATACATGTTTAAAATTATTATTTTTTAAAATACTTTTTATATTTTGAAAATTTTGATTTTTTTTGTCAAAGATAAAAGTAATAAGTTTTTTTTTGTCTATAACAAGTTTTTCATTATCTTCACTTATGTTAAGTAAAATAAAATCTAATTTAAAAGTACTAAATTCATCTAATAAATTAAAAATTATATTTTTTGTTACTGTTTCATAGTTTTGATATTTTTTGTAGCTCCAAATAGCTTTATTTAAAAATAAATCTAACTCATCGTAATTTTTTTCAACCACTTTCTTAACTTTCTTTAATGTAACAAAGAACTTGTTTTTTCCCCAAGTGTTTCAATATTGATAATCTGTGTACACCATCAATTACAGTTCCTTTTTTATTTAATAAGAGCTCTTTATCTAAATCAATCACAATTGCTACTTCATTACAGTTAGCAGACAAGTCCTCATGTAGCTTTTGAAATTTTTTGACGTTGAAATCAATATTTTCATTGTTTATTTCATCAAAATTTTCAATTAAATATTTTTTATATTTTTCAATACCTTTTTGATTTCCAAGAAAAAGAAAATGAGGAGAGTCTTGAATAGGAAGTTTTTTTAATCCGTCTTTATTTTTTAGATTTACATACAGATTTTCTATAGGCAATGTAATAAATGATTTTGTGACAATTTTCGTCCATCCAATATCTATGATTTTTTTATTTATAAATTTTATATTAAATTTTTTGAGTGCAAATTTTCTAATGAAAGTATTTTTTTTAATCATTTTGATGATTTTTTGTAAAACTTTTTTAATGAACAACTCATTAATAAGAATTTGTTTATTTCTATTTAAATTATTATCTAAATCTACATCAATGTATTCTCCAAAAAATTGTTTAGGGTTTTTTAATCTATTTATATTCTGATTAATAAAGTATTTATGGTGCGTTTTAGTTGGATATTTTAAGTATTCAAGGAGTCTAATCAATAATTCAAATTCTATTGCAGGTGTTACTATCACAATAAAATTATTGTTTAAATTAATTTTCAATTTTTCAGGGTTATCAAATATTTGATCAAAAAAATTTTTTTTTAACTTAGTGTTTTTTGATTCAAATTTTTCAAAGTAAATATCAAATTTTAAATAAAATTTATTATCTATATATAGGTCGAACTGTGAGTTAATATCATTTTCTTTTATTTTTAAAATATTTATATTCTCAAATGAATCAAAGTAAGAATGTAAATTTTCTTCAAATATTGTTTCATCTTTAACAACTATGTCTAAATCACTCTCAATTTTTAGATTAGGAAAGTCGATACTTTTCTTTATCAAACAATAAGAATTTTGATCTAGTTGATTCAGAAAATTTAAAATTATAAAAGTATTTAATTTATCAATAAAATTTGTTTTTTTTGATTGAAAAATGCTTTTCATAATGTTCTTTTAATTTTAGTTAAATAGACGTTATTTTTTTGATTTTAAATTTAATCTTATTTGAATTTACATCTTTCAATTATCATGATTCTATTGTGAGAAAAACAGCTATTGTCAAATTAAGCGGTGGGTTAGGAAATCAATTATTTCAATATTCTTTCGCTAGAGAGCTGCTTAAAAAAGGATTTAATGTTTATATTGATACTAATTTTTATGATCAACCAATAAAAAATCAATTAATTGATGATAGAGTATTAGAAATTCATCCAAATGAATTAGGTTTTAAAGAATGTAATAAAATTCAGAAAATATTAATTGATATTTACAATTCAAACTTTATTCCAAAAAAGTTAATTCCAGTCAATTCAGTAGTAGAGAAAAATTTGTTAAAAAGTAGATTTAAAAATTTAAACTACTTTACTGGTTTTTGGCAAGATGTTGAATTAATTTATACACAAAGAGCATTTCTACTAAAACATTTAAATACAATTTCCGAAAGATCGCTTTCAATTAAAAGAAATTATCACAAAACATTACTTCATGTCAGAAGAGGCGATTACATAAATATTGGTGAAAACTTGTCTATTAATTTTTATACAAAAGCTTTATCCTATTGTAGAGAAAATATACAAAATTTTAAATTTGATGTTTTCACTGATGATATTAACTGGGTAAAAAAAGAAAGTATTTTTGATGATGCAGATAATATATTTTCATCAACAAAAGAATACAATAATACACTAGAAACTTTTTTGAATATGGTTGGTTATGGCAACTATGTAGTTGGCAATAGTACTTTTTCTTTGATTCCAGCTATATTAAGTGAAGATGAAACTACTAAAATTATTGTTGCTGAACCTTGGTTTAGAAATAAAGTAAAAGATCTTAACTTTAGATTAAATTATATAAAAATTAAAAATGTTTGAAAAAAAAAGTTACGTAAAGGGAAAAGTTAGTGTCATAATACCTTCTTATAATAGATTTCATTACTTAATGAATGCTGTAAATTCTGTACAAAATCAAACCTACAAAAATATTGAGATAATTATTGTCAATGATGGTTCTAGTCAAAAAGAATATTACGATCAAAAAAACTTTGAGAACATTAAAACTATACATATTGATAGGAGCCAAACAATTGATTGGGGTGGTTCAAGGCCAGCAATCAGAAATTTTGGAATTGATTATTCTGATGGGGAATTTATCGCGTTTCTTGATGATGATGATTATTGGTTTCCCAAAAAAATAGAAAAACAACTAGAAGAAATGAATAGAAATAATGTTAGCTTTTCGTGTACAGAAGGCTATTTTGGATTAGGTGAGTTTGATGGTTCTAAAAAATATAAAAAATTTAATTCTGAACACCATTTTAAAAAAATTAAAAAAAAATATACAAAGACAAAATATTTGAAACTTAAAAAATTTCCAAAGGTTTGGTCTTATGATTTTTTAAAACATCACAATTGTGTTGTTTTATCAAGTGTCGTAGTCAAGTCAGAATTAATAAAACAACTAGGAGGTTTCAGAGGTCTTTATAGAACAAATCAATTTGTTCATACATCTGATCACGATTGTTGGCTGGGTTTATTACAATTTACAAATTTAGTATATTTAGATGAACCTCTTTTTTATTATGATGCAGGACATGGGAGTGGAAAAAATTATGAAAATTAATTTTAAAAAAAATAAAGATTTCATATATAGTCTTAGCAAAATTAAAAAAGATGAATTTATTCTTTATCATCATTTAGGACTAGGAGATTTTGTTGTCTGTAATGGAATGGTTAACTATCTTTCTAGTCAATTTAACAAAATACATATTCCTGTAGTTTCAGATCCATATTTTAAAATGGTTAAACATTTGTATTCAGAAAATAAAAATGTAAATGTATTTAAGATTAAAAATGACAATCGTGAAAGCGATATTATGGAATTTGCTTTTGCAGCTGAATTGCCGACATTAAAAGTAGGTTTTGAAAATGTTAAAAAACAACCATTTAATGAGGCATTTTATAATCAATTAAAATTACCTTACAATATTTCCTTTTCCCACTTTAATTTACCTAAATCAAGCAAAGAAAAAAAACTTACTGAACATTTAATTAAATATTACAAAGTAGATGAGTCGAGTTTTAAATTAATACACTGTAGTTCACATGATGGTCGCTATGATCTAAAAAACTTAGAAGACGAAAATAATATTTTTGTAGATAAAGACTCTGATTTGTTTAAAAATATTTTTTTCTATAGAGATGTTATCGATAAAGCCAAAGAGATCCATTGTATTAATAGTGTTTTTGTTCATTTAGTAGAAAGACTAAAGTCAACCAAAAGTCTTTATTTTCATAATGTTCGGTATTCAAAAATGACACTAACAAAGGACTGGAAAATAGTTCCATACTAAATTATGAAATCATACTCGCAAGAAAATATAAAGTTAGATTGGTTTTACTAGTCAATGAAAAAAGTTTTAATTATTAATACAAAATATAAAAAGTTTGGTGGTGAAGATGCAAATATTGTTGAAGAGCAAAAGTTTTTAAAAAAATATTATATTGTTGAATATTTAGAATTTGATAATTCAAGTAAACTTAACATTTATGATCTCATAGCTTTTTTTAACAATTCGAATATTCAATCAAACAAAGAATTAATTAAAGTTTTAAACAGATTTAAGCCTGATTTTGTATATATTCACAATACTTGGTTCAAAGCGAATCTCGGTATCTTTAAAATTCTAGAGAAATATCAAATTCCTGTTTTACTTAAAATACACAATTTTAGATTTGTGTGTACTAAAAATTTTTTAAGCAAGAATCATTTTAAAGAAAACGAGCAGTGCCTTATGTGTGGGAATAAAAAATCTAATAATAAAATAATTAATAAATATTTTCAAAAATCATATATAAAGTCATTTTTTGTTTTAATGTACGGAAAAAAATATTTTAATATTTTAAAGAAAAATGATTTGAACATAGTAGTTTTAAATCAATTTTATAAAAATTACTTAATTGATTCAGGATTTAATAAGAATAAAATAAAAATATTATTCAATCCCATCACAACGACTAAATCTAATAATTACTTTTCTACAAGTGAACAGGTGGTTTACGCAGGAGCTTTAACAGATGAAAAGGGGCTAATTAATCTTCTTAATTCTTGGGTAAAATCTAAAACAAATTTAAAACTTTATATTATTGGTAGTGGTTATCTTGAGAAATTTTTAATAGATAAATATAAATATAAAAATATTGCGTTTTTAGGGTTTCTAAGCAACTATGAAACTGTAAATATTATAAAAAAATCACGCGCTGTTATAACTTGTACCAAGCTTTTTGAGGGACAGCCAAGACTTCTAAGTGAAGCAAGTATAAATGGAATTCCATCGATTTTCCCAAAAACCGGCGGACTGGCGGAATATTTTCCGAAAGATTATCAATTATCTTTTGAACAGAATGACTATATTGAATTAATTCAAAAAATTAGTGTATTAAATAATTCAGAACAAATGACAAATATAAGTGAAAATTTATTTCTTTTTGCAAATAAATTATACGACTATGAAAAAATGTATCTAAAAATAGAAGAAATTTTAAATGAAAAAAACAAAATTTAAAAAACAAAAAATTTCAGTTGTTATGAGTGTGTACAATGACGAAAAAAATATTCAAAACTCAATAAATAGTATCTTAAATCAATCATTTTCAAATTTTGAATTTTTAATTATAGACGATTGCTCTACTGACAATACATTAAAAATTCTAAATAACGTTGACGATCCTAGAGTTAAAATCTATAAAAACAATATTAATTTAGGACTAACAAAATCTCTTAATAAACTTATTAAATATGCTCAATATGATTTTATTGCTAGGCAAGATAGCGATGATGTAAGTTTTCCTTCGAGATTTGAAGATCAATTATTTTATATATTTAAAAAAAATATTATTGGTTGTACAACTCTAGCAACTGTAAACGGTAAGATGTGGAAAACTCCATTTATATCTCGATGGCTTCCGATAAAATTTATAATCAAATACAAAAATCCATTTATTCACGGTTCTTTGATGATTAAAAAAAGTGCGTTGTTAGATGTAGGCGGTTATTCAGAAGAGTTTACTTATGCTCAAGATTATAAATTATTCTTGGATTTAATTAAGAATGGTTTCGATTTAAAAATTCTAAAAAAAAGTTTGTATTTTTTGAACACCAAAAACAATATTTCGTCTTTAAAGAAAGAAGAACAGAAAAAGTACTTTGAGAAAGCTAGAGATATCTATTTTTAGAATTTATTTTAAATTCAATAATTTCTTCAAGCATAGATTCAAAACTATATTGATTTTTCCATGAATAATCTTTTTTTAATTTTGCGGGATTAGAAATAATTGTTAAAACGTCACCTTCTCTTAAAAAGGAAGGGTCAATTTTTACGTATTTTTGATAATCTAAATTAAAGTATGAAAAAATAATTTTTACAAGTTCTTTAATCGTGTTGCCTTCTCCTGAACCAATAATGTAAGAAGAATTTTTTGGATTATTACAAATTTCAACAACTGCCTTTACAGTATCCTCAGCATGCAACCAATCTCTTGTATAATCTAAGGACCCTAAAGTTAAAATTTCAGTTTTTTTATTTTTAATGTTTAAAGCAGTATTTATAATTTTTGAAACTAAGTAACTTTCTTCTCTAAATCCTGATTCATGATTAAACATAATTCCTGAGACAATTTGCCAATCATAATTAATTGCGAGTTCTAAACATTTATTATGGCAGTATAATTTCGCTTCTCCATATGGGGAGTTTGTTGAAAGTGCAGATGTTTCAGAAAAAGGGTAGTTTGTATTTTTAGCAAATAATTCTGAAGAGGAAGCCTGAAAAAATTTACAAAAATTAGAATCTTTAATTAATGAATTAATTAGATTATCAAATATTAATTTAATTATATTTTTTGTATTTTCAGATCTATTTAGTGACTTATAAACCGAACTGGGACCAGTTAGGTTAAAAATTTGGTTTGGTTTAGTATCTTTAATAAATTTAAAAACAGAGTCAAAATCTTCAAGGTTTAAATTTATTAATTCTATGTAATGAGTATTTTTACAACCTATATATTCTAAGTCTGAATAAAATTTGTTACTTTGTTTCAAATCTCTTGTAACTCCATAAATTTTTACTTCTTTTTCTTTATTTAATAAAGATTTACAAAGATATTTACCATCCTGACCAGTTATTCCAGTTACTAAAATGTTTTTCATTCAAATCTAGTTTAAATTAAAATAGATAGTATTACATAAGACAAAAAATTATATGAAAGTTTATTTATCAAAAATTAATGAGTCCTGGATTATAGATAGAATAAGAAACGAATGGTACGAGAAAAATAATATCCATTCAACTAAATTTATAAACAAATCTGATATCATATGGATAATCTCACCCTGGTTGTGGAAAAAAATTCCTAAAAGATATTTAAAAAGCAAAAAAGTCTTATGTTCCATTTATCATATTGACTTTGATACATTTTCCGATTCGGATTATAAAGATTTCCAAGAATTGGATCAATTTGTTGACCATTACCATGTTATTTCGAAGAAAACAAAAATAGCCTTGAGTAAACTTACAGAAAAAAAAATAACTTCAATTCCTTTATGGGTAAATCCAGATAATTGGTTTTATATTCAAGATAAAAAAAAATTAAGATCTGAATTTGGATTTTCAGAAAATCAATATTTAATTGGTAGTTTTCAGAGAGACACAGAAGGCAGTGACTTGAAATCACCAAAGTTAATCAAAGGTCCCGATATCTTTTTTGAAATTATACAAAAACAATACAAAACCAATAAAAATCTTATGGTAATTTTAACTGGTAAAAGAAGGCAGTATTTAATAAACAAGTTTGATGTTCACAAAATTCCATATAGATATTTTGAAATGGTTAATTTAGAAAACTTAAATAAGCTTTACAACATACTAGATTTATATGTTGTTAGTTCAAGGCTAGAAGGAGGACCTCAAGCTATTGTTGAATGCGGGTTAGTAAAGACCCCAATTATTTCAACAGATGTTGGCATTGCAAGTGAAATATTAAGTAAAATATCTATTTATAGTGATATTAATAACCTTGGAGTACCAGACGTCAAAGTTGCATATGAAAATTCTTTAAAATTAGCTATACCAAACGGTATGACTAAGTACTTAAATCTATTTAGAAGAATGCATGAAAATTAGCATAGGAACAAAAGTTGTCGAAGGACCATTTGGGGGTGGAAACAACTTTTTAAAAAATTTAATTTTATTTCTTGTAGATCAGGGACATCAAGTAATTGATCACTTACAAGATGATGATATAGATATTATTTTACTAACAAACCCTTTAAGAGATTCAGAAACTTCTACTTTTAATAATTTTGATATTAATTATTATGTTAAATTCAAGAACCCTAAAGTTATAACTTTTCAAAGAATTAACGAATGTGATGAACGAAAAGGTACTGTTGGAATAAATGCTAAATTAAGTAAATTTAATAAATTTATAGATGTAAATATTTTTGTTAGTGAATGGCTGAAAGAGAATTTTAAATCATTTAGCTTATACAACAAAGATTCCTACATAATTAAAGGTGGTCCTGATGAAAAAGTTTTTAATACTATTGATAAAAAATTTTGGGATAAAAAACAAAAGTTAAAAATAGTTACTCATCACTGGAGTTCAAATTACATGAAAGGATATGGAATCTATAAATACTTAGATGAGCTTTTGGAAAAAGACAATATGAAAGAAAAATTTGAATTTACATTTATCGGAAATTTACCCAAAGATTTACAACTAGAAAATTCAAATGTAATTAAACCACTTCATGGTTCAACTTTGGCTCAGGAGCTAAAATCCCATGATATTTATATAACAGCATCTATGAATGAACCGTCTGGCAATCACCATATGGAAGGTGCGATGTGTGGTTTACCAATTTTATACGTAAACAGTGGCGCTTTACCTGAGTACTGTGAAAATTATGGACTTGAATTTAATATTAAAAACTTAGAGAGTTCTTTAAATGAAATGTCTAATAGTTATTCAAAATTTCAAAACAGTCTTAAAGTTTATCCTTATAGTTTTAGCTATGCTGCAAAAGAATATATAAATGTTTTTGAAAACGCAATTAAACACAAAATCGAATTGCTTGAAAAAAGACCTAGGATGAATTCATTTCAAATCATTTTAGGATATTTTTCTAGTAGGCTTTTAAGAAGACTTTATAAATTTAAAGTTGATATAAAAAAAACACTTGGAAATTTTAAGAGGTTATTGTTTAGATGATTAATAAATTAAATTTAATTTTGTTAAATATTCTCTTTTTTTTAATTTTATTAATACTTGTAAATGGCAGATCCATTTTAGGTATTTATATCTTCAGTTTTCGTATTGGTGAGTTGTTGACTGGAGTCAGTTTTGTATTTATTTTGTATGCTCTTTTTAAGTACAAATATTTTTTAGACATTTTTGGATCACCATTTTTAATTACTTTTTTTTCTTTGATAATTTATTTTTTTATTCAAAATTTTCTAAAAAATGAATCATTTACCAATCTTTATATTTATAAATCCAGTGTTTATATTTGGTATATTGCTTACATTTTTATTGGGTATCAAATATTTAAAAACTATAAATTTTCATCAAATATTTTTATCATTGGTTATGCAGGCCTTCTAGTTCAATATATATTTAATGTTTTATTTTACCCTGAAGCATTAATATCATTTTTTTCTGAATATTCAGATAAAGTTCAATTTTTAAAAGGTTCTGAAATCTCAATATTTTTTATAATTGTTACTTTTTTTTCAAATCGCTATTTTAAAAAGGGTTATATGATTGATTTATTTTTATTGATTTCGTCGCTTTATTTTCCTTTAACAATTTTTAAAAGTAGATCTGCTGGGTTCGCTATAGGATGCTATATAATTTATGAAATATATTTAAAAAGAGATTACTTTAAGGTAAATATCAAAAAAAGTATAATATTAGTTCTTTTATGTGCATCTTTTTTTGCATATACTTCTCACAATCTAGTAGATAATATTTATGAAGTAGAAGAAACAGAAAGAGCAATAGCCCAAGTTTTCAAGCATAAATATGTAGTTTCCAATACATATTATGAAGAAGTACCTTTTTTATATATTTTTAATAACAGGCTATTTTCTGCAGATGGAAATTTAAATTGGAGGCTTCAACTCTGGCAAGATGGTCTGCATGAATTACTTCAAAATGATAATTTTATAACAGGAATAGGGTTCAGTTCAAGGCCAGAAGTTTTTAATGATGCAATATTTTCGGGCTTAGATGGTTTAAACGAAAATTTTCATAATTATTTTTTAAATGTACTCATTAGAGGAGGAATGTTTAGTCTTTTACTAGTTATAATCTTTTTTTACAACTTATCAAAAAATAATTTGATCAATTTTTCTAAATCAGATTTTTATACTTTCTTATTACCTTTGTTTTTTATTTCTATGTTTGATGGCTCAATGGAAAATCCTTATTTTGCAATTACATTTTATTTTTTTGTAAGTAGTTTTTTTTCTGGTATAAAATTTAGAGATAAAATATGAAAGCTTTAATAACAGGCATAACTGGTCAAGATGGTTATTATCTATCAAAACTTTTAATTGAAAAAGGATATGAGGTTCATGGACTGATTAGACGATCTTCTAATATTAACACAACAAGGATTGATCCTCTTATTTCTCAGTACAGTGAAGATAATCGTTTAAAACTTTATTATTCCGATTTAATAGATTCTTCATCATTAACAAATCTAATAAACAACATTCTTCCTGATGAAATTTATAATTTAGCAGCTCAATCACATGTTGCAGTATCATTCAAAAATCCCATTTATTCAACACACACATCAGTTATGGGAACAATAACAATATTAGAATCAATAAGAAATATTGAAAAAAATATTAAATTTTACCAAGCATCATCATCTGAAATGTTTGGTGGTGCAAACAATGAAGTATTAAATGAAGAGTCTCTATTAGATCCTAAAAGTCCATATGCTGCTGGGAAAGTTTTTTCACACAATATAACTAAAATTTATAGAGAATCTTATAATATCTTTGCTGTAAATGGCATACTATTTAATCATGAATCTCCTCATAGAGGAGAAACATTTGTTACTAGAAAAATTACTAGAGCTGTAGGCAGAATATATCATAACATTCAATCAAAATTGACATTAGGTAACTTAGATGCATATAGAGATTGGGGATTTGCTGGAGATTATACAAACGGAATGTATTTGATGATGCAAAATGAAAAACCTGATGATTGGGTTCTTGCAACTGGCGAAACACATACAGTAAAAGAATTTGCTGAAAAAGCTTTTGATTTAGTTGGATTAAATTGGAATGATTTTGTAATTACCTCAGACAAATATACGCGTCCAAATGAGGTGCATCATTTATTAGGAGACCCTTCAAAAGCAAAAAAACAACTCGGCTGGGAACCGGAAACTAGCTTTGATGAATTGGTAAAAATTATGGTTAATAATGATTTGGAACTAGCAAAAAAAGAAAAAGTGTTAATAGAAAATGGATTATTAAGTCCAACTTGGGAAAACTCTAATTAATATTGTTGATATACCATTTGTAAGTATCATTTAGTCCTTGCATTAAATCAATTTTAGGCTCCCACCCCAATTTCCTTATTTTTGTAGAGTCAAGTAGCTTTCTAGGGTTACCATCAGGCTTTTTAGTGTCAAAAACTATATTTCCATTAAACCCAATAACTTCAGTTAACATTTCTACAAGTTCTTTAATTGATACCTCATGACTACTTCCAATATTATAAATTCCTGTATGTATTTCACTTAACATAATAAATCTAATTGCTTCGGCTAAGTCATCGACGTGTAAGAATTCTCTTAACGGACTACCGGTTCCCCAAACTGTAAATTCTTTAAGATCTGATTCTTTAGCTTTATGCATTCTTGAAATCAAACCTGGAATTACATGGCTTTCATTGTCAGAAAAATTATCATTTGGACCGTATAAATTTGTTGGCATTAAATTTATAATTTTATGTCCAAATTCTTTAGTCAGAGCATCTCCCATTTCTATTGCAGTTAACTTAGCCATGGCATAAGGAGAATTCGTTGGCTCAAGAACTCCAGTCATTAAACTATTTTCGGAAATTGGATTTTTAGCTTCAAGCGGATAAATACAACTGCTTCCTAAGTTCACTAGTTTAACTTCAGGAAATTTAATAATACTTTCAATAATGTTCATATTTATTTTTAAATTATTTATGATAAATTCGGATCTTTTTGTATTATTTGCCATTATCCCGCCAACTTTAGCCGCAGAATTTATTATTATATTTGGCTCAAAAGCTTCTATGGTCTTTTTAGTAGCTTCAAATGAGAACAAATTTGTGTCCTTTCTAGAAGATTCATATAGTGTTATTTCAGAAGATAAATTTAAATTTCGTGCAACAGATGAACCAACCATACCCTTGCTACCAAATATTAAGACTTTCATAATTTACCCAACTGTTGTCATTAGTAATATTAGTTTAACTAGAGGAATAAAGATTGTATGAATTCTTTAGTAAAAGAAAATGGGTTGAATAAATTTTTAATCTTTAAATTAAAAAAAGATTTAACAAAATCTTTCAAAGAAGTTTTTTTCCACTTATGAGTAATGTGATATTGTGTGTTTGCAATTTTTCTATAATTATTGTGATAAAATCTTGATTCATATTCAAACATGCCACTTGTAAGCCAAGGTTTTTTACTTCCTAAATAATGTATAAAAACTATGTCTAGTGATTCATTTTTCACAAATTCAAATGCTGGATAATTAAATTTTTTATCAATTTGTTGATATTGACCGTCTATAAAGGAATTCAAAACATCTTGATCCCATTGAAGAATTTTTTGATCTAGGTTGATCAATTCTTTAATCAAATATTGATGAAAGTTTTTTTTATTCCATTTTTCAAAGTCAATTAATAGAACACCTGCATTAAAGTAGGGTCCTTTCATATCAAGCCTATTATAAATGTCAAATTCTCCTGTAGGATCTTGTGGATGTTCAGTTTTCGCAGCCAAGACATACTTAGAGTTTTTTAACTTGATAATTTCCTGACACAACTCTTTAATTGGATTTTTCATACACACAGTATCTGCATCTAAAAAAATAAGTGAGTCAATGTTATTTGGTAAATAGTTAGAAATAAATAACCTAAAGTATGTTGCTTCAGAAACATGTGCTTCACGAGTATTTGGAAAATTGTAGTCATAGTCATTAAATATGAAAGTTTCAAAATGATCCAAATATTTATGATTTATAATTTCTTTAGGAATTTTTTTATAGAATTTCTCATCAGAATGTATTACGAATATATTTATTTTTTGGTTTACATTTTCTAAAAGAGAGATGATTGATGTGAAAGCTTGATAATTGTAATTTTCATCAAAACAATACAAGAAATTTAATTTGCCCATAGTCTTATTTAGTAAAGTATATACATGTTTGCATTAAATAATATAATTAGAATATGTGTGGATTTATTGGTCAGTTATCATTTGAAAAAGTTGACATAGAAAATTTAGAAAATGTAAACAATCATATAATTTGTAGAGGTCCAGATAATAGAACTGTTTTTACCAAGGAATATGAAAATTACCAACTTAATTTAATCTTTAATCGTTTAGCAATTGTTGATTTGAGTGAAAGTGCTAATCAGCCAATGTTTAGTAAAAATAAAAACACAATTCTATTGTTTAATGGTGAGATATACAACCACAGAGAACTAAGGGTAGAGTTAGAAAGCAAAGGAGTAAAATTTACAACCTCTCACTCTGATTCAGAAACGGTGTTAAATGGTTTAGATTATTTTGGTATAGAGTTTGTTAAAAAACTTAGAGGACAATTTGCAATAGTTTATATTGACAATAACGACAAAAAAATGTATTTTATAAGGGATCGTTTAGGTCAAAAACCTCTTTTTTATCATATAAGTCATAACTGTGTGTCTTTTAGCTCCAATTTAAAATCACTGTTAGAAAATGAAAAAAATTATACACTTTCAACTGATCAAATAAATAATTATATTAATTACGGAATTATTAATTCACCAAAAACCTTATTTGATAACTTTTATAAAGTTAAACCTGCAGAAATAATAGAAATAAACTTTAAAAATAGATTAATCAAAAACTCAAGCCATATTTATTGGAATATCGAAGATTATGTTGATAATAATAAATTTAACGAAGATTCTTTTCATCAAATTTTTACTGATTCAGTTAGCTTAAGATCAAATGCGGATGTACCAGTTGCTTCATTTTTGTCTGGCGGTATAGATTCAACTTCAATAATCAAAAATCAGTTTGAAAATGATTTGGATGTTAATTCATTTTCTGTTTACATTGGCAATCAAAAATATGATGAACGTCAATATATAAAACAAGTTGTTGACAAGTATTCACTTAACCATACGTCGATTGAATTAACCGAAGACATTTCAATTGATGATATCTTTAAGGCACTTTCGATTCTCGACGAGCCTTATAGTGATCCATCTGTTGTTCCTTCTTTTCTGTTATCTCGTGAAATATCTAAAAATTATAAAGTTGCTATATCTGGTGATGGAGGTGATGAGCTTTTAGGTGGTTACACAAGGACGTATAAAACAATGAATGATGACTATTTAAATCCATTTGTGGCTAATTTTTTATTTAGGCTCTTTCCAGGGTTTATTGGTACTGGGGGTGAATTGATGTCTAAGTCAAAAAATCTAGAAGATTCTTACAGATCTCTTCTTGAAGACTCAAAACTTTTAAATCTACTCAAAATTAAATCAGAACAATATCAATTTATGGATCATTTAAAAGAAAGTAATAATATTTATAAAAGTTTGTTAATTTCTGACTACCGGTTTTATCTACCTGAAATGATGATGTACAAAATTGATAGAACATCAATGGCTAGCTCTGTTGAGGTACGTTCTCCATTTGTTGATCATAAAATTATAGAGTATGTAATTTCTCACGATACAAATTATTTTGATAAACAAATATCAAAAAAAGTATTAAAAAATTATCTCAAAAGTGATTTTTCCGACGAATTTATAAATAGGTCTAAACAAGGTTTTATTTTTAATGTTGAAGATTGGGTTTATGGGAATCTTTCACTAATTGAAGATATTTTTAAGTCTGGTACTGTTGTAAATAATTTGAACCCTAATATTTTAAAGATTTTATCAATCAATAAATCAAGAATCAACGGCCAAAGAATATGGAAACTTTTTGTTCTTGAAAACTATTTAAATTTTAATTTTAATAAATCGTCGTAAGTATTTTTTAATAACAAGTTAAAGGAATTTTTACTTCTTATTGTATTAAAACTATTTATATTAACTTCTTTCAATTTTGTTTCATCTTTAGTTTTTTGATTAAATTTTTTGATTAATTCACCTTGTTTCAAGCTATACAAAAATCCGTTTGTGTCATCATCAATTAGTTCTTTGTGATTTTGAATATTTGACGCGAACACCACACAACCTGATCCCATAGCTTCTAACAAAGACTTTGGGTTTCCTTCAAAAATAGAGGTACTGACAAAATATTTATACTCTGAATAAAGTTGAATTAGGTCTTCATAAATTAAATTTCCTAAAAAATTAACATTTACATTATTCTCAAGCGCTAAGTTTTTTAAATAATTTAATTTTGGCCCTGAACCAACAATATCAATTTCAAGAAATTTATTTGTATTTTTGAATTCATCAATTAGGTACTTATAGTTTTTTTGATTAACTAATCTACCAACACTTAAGATTTTTTTTGTTTTTCTTGACTCAAATTTTTCATTTCTCACAATATCTACCCAGTTAGGTCTAATTATTAACCTATTTTTAAACTTTGGGTATATTTTTGCAAGCAAATCAAAATCACTCTTGCTAGTAACTGAGTACTTATTGCAAAACATTAATGATAGGTAGGTTAAGAACTTGTAAAGGTTTATAATAAGTTTTGATTTATTGTCTTGAATTGCAAATTGATACATATCATAACCAGTTCTGATTATTAACGGTTTATTAATAATTCTTTTGAAAATTATAGCTATCCAAGATCCAAGCAACTGGTTGTGATAAACTATGTCAACATCTTTACACATCTTTTTTATATAAAATGGAAAAATAAAAGATTTAATTAAGCGTAATAATTTATTTCTCTCATAATTGAAATGTTGATAAATAGGAATAATTTTAAATTCTGGATAATTTTTAATATATGAAATATCACTATCATTTCCATATGTGAAAAAAGTAATAGATGCATTATATCTATCAACGAGTTTTTTGAATAGCCTTAACTCTCTATCCAATGTCCCTGATTCAGCCCAAGTTTTTAGCGAATAATCCCAAGTTAAAAATACAATTAAATTCACAATTTAGTTGTAATCTTTATATGATTTTTCTTCTTTATATTCTGAATTGAAAAGATTGTTTAAATTATTTTTTAAATTAAATCTTAAATCATTGGTTATATAGACACTTCTTGCTAATTCAATAAATTTAGGACCAAAATTTTTCTCTTTTTCAAGCACTCTTATTTCGTCTTCAATTTTCCACAATTTAGTATTGGTTTCGAGAAGTCGATTTTCAATTAAATTAAATTGTTCGTTAGTTATTTCTAATTTTTTTAAAGTTGAATTAAGATTATTTAGCTCTTTTTCAATATTGAAAATCTTATCCTTGTCTTTTATAAACTTTCTTTTGATCTTAAGTATTGTAATTTTATCAACAAGTTCACCTAATGAAACCGATATGTTAACATCCATAAAATTTACTTTAGTTTATAAAGAACAGTATTTGTTAAGTTATATAATTTATTTCATTCCAATCTTTGATCAAATGAACTTGTGCGGATTCTTGATCGACTGTTTTTAATTTATGAAAAAATAATTTAGAATTCGTATCAATTCTTTCAACTAGATGTAAAAAGCTACTATCTAGACAATGGATCTCTTCTGCGTTTTTAATAATTTTTTTATAAAAAAATATATTTTTAAAAATATCTGTTTCTTTATCAACATAAATAGAAGGTAAGTTTGTATTTACTTTAAGATCAACTTTTCCGTAAGAACTTTGATTATGTACAAGTTGATACTTGTCTGAGATTTTGTAGTGCCTCATTAGATATTTAAAAAGCTCTTTTTCTTTTTCATTGTCATTTGGACATTTAAATAAATCAATTGAAACACTGTAGGGGACTTTTAATTGTTTATAAAAAAAGAGATTGAATGGTGGCTTTCTTTTTTCAAAACCTATTTTTAAAATTTCTAATTGTTTCATTATTGCAAAATTTAAAATGTCGCTTTCTTCAGAGTCATGTTCAATTTGAAAAGGGATGACAGAATCATTATTTGAATAAAGAAACTCGATGTTTTTTATATCCCTCGATTTTACAGGTAAGTATATAATTTTATAATTTTCTGAAAGATAATTTATTAGACCATTGCAGATAATATGATCTCCTAATCCAAGGTGCGTATATGCAATAAACTCTTCTTTTTTAATTTGATTTAATTTAAAACAATAATTATTGATGTTCACAATTTTAGATAATAGTCAAAAAAAAATTTCAAAAAAACTGAAATTAAAAATTTAATTCTATTTAAACAGTACAGAAATATTTATATGATAATTAATATTGTGAGAGAAATAACTTATATATTTAGTGGAAAAAGAAAAGAAAACTTTTATTCAAATGAAACCCAAGCAAAAGAATTTTACTATGGTGCAACTGAATTCAATAATAGCTTTAAAGTAAATATTATTGAATTTAACGATTCTAAAACTTTTTTCGGATCTTTACTTAATCTTATTGATAGGATATTTAGAAAATTTTTTAGCTTGCCTTTTTATATGTCAAAACTAATTAGATTTAATAATTTTAAAATTCTTAAAAAGTCAGAACATATTTTCTTAGTTAATGAAGGAGTGGGGTGCTCGGCATTACCATTCTTAATAATTTTAAAATTTTTTAAGAATACAAAAGTAAGTTTATTTGTAATGGGCTTGTATAGTAAAAAAATTAAATTTGTTATTTTTAAAAGTATTCATAATTTACTAATTAAATTTTTGATTTCTAATGTAGACAATGTTTTTTTTCTTGGAAAAGGAGAATTAAATTCAGCAATAAACTTCCACAATGAAAAAAAAGAAAAGTTTCATTTTTTACCTTTTTCTATAGACACAAAGTTTTGGACTTCAAATGAAGTACAAAATAACGATAAAAATATAATTTTTGTTGGAAATGATGGAAATAGAGATTTTGATATGGTTATAAATATTGCTAAAAAACTTCAAAATTGTAATTTCACTTTTATTAGTTCTAATAAAATAATAACTGATATAGATTTACCAAACGTTAATATCGTTCCAGGATTTTGGGGTAATGAAAACTTGTCAGATTTAGAACTTAAGGATATTTACTTAAATTCAATGCTTTCAATCATTCCCCTGAAAGAGAGCACACAACCTTCGGGTCAAAGTGTAGCATTACAATGTATGTCGTTAGGTATACCAGTATTAATTTCTAAAACAGAGGGTTTTTGGGATAACGATTTGTTCAAAGATAATAAAAATATATTATTTGTAAACAATGAATCTTTAGAAGAGTGGACAAATAGAATTTCTATACTTATAAAAGATAGACAAAAATTAAATAATATAAAACTAAATGCAAAAGCTTTAGTTCAAGAAAATTATAATTTAGATATTTTTTATAGGAAACTACTGACTTTTTTAAATTAAACTTAATTGTGTTCTAGGAATTATCTATTATTAAAAAGTAATATAAATGTATAATTGAAAAATATTAAATGATTAAATTATCTAGAAAAAGGTTCTACGAATTCCACACTAAGGAACTATCAAAATACATACCAGGAAATGGTCGAGTTTTACATCTAACATCTGATCTCTCATATTACTTGGAGGACAGCTTTAATGTTGAATCTGTAATTTTAGAAAAAAATAATTTAGAAAAAAATTATAAAAATTTACAACAATTTAAAAACAAATTTGATCTCATTATTATTTCTGATATTTTTGAAGTTTCTAATGACATTTATGGTTTTGTAAGAAGCCTAAAGAACTTTCTCAATTTAAATGGCAAGATACTTTTAACCTCTATTAATCCTAAGTGGAATATTGTATTAAAAATTTTTGAATCATTAGGACTTAAAAAAAATTCGTATATAAATTCATATATTCATCCAAAAAAAATATCATCAATTTTTACTTCTTTAGGATTTGAAAACATAAGAAACTATAATAAACAGATTTTTCCTTTCAAAATATTTGGTCTTGGTACATTTTTGAATATATTTCTAGAAATTATTCTGTCATTTTTTAACCTTGGAATAAAGACATACTTTTTATACCAAAATATTGAAAAAAATAGTATAAAATTTAGCAAAACAATTATTGTTCCTGCTAAAAATGAAGAAGGCAATTTACAAGAACTTATAAGCAGGATACCAAAATTTAATGAAGAATATGAAATAATTATTGCTTGCGGGCCTTCAAAAGATAATACATTTAAAAAGGCTCTAGAAATAAAAGAGTCAAAAATTCATGAAAATATTATTGTCTTTGAACAATCAAAAAATGGTAAGGCAAACGCAGTTTGGGAAGCAACTGATAAATCAAAATGTGAAGTAATTGCTATATTAGATGCTGACATCAGTGTAGATCCAGAGGAGCTGATTTACTTCTTTGAAATAATTGAAGCTGGGTATTGTGACTTTGTAAATGGCACACGCTTAATGTATCCAATGGAAGATAGTGCAATGAGAGTAATAAACAAATTTGGTAATAGAAGTTTCCAATTAATTATTTCAAAATTAATCAATGTGAACTTATCGGACACACTTTGTGGTACCAAAGTTTTTAAGAGAGATTCTTTATATAGTTTAAAATATTGGCAAGCTTCAATGACGATTGCAGATCCATTTTGTGATTTTGATTTAATTTTTTCAAACGCTATCTCTGGAGTTAAAATTTCTGAATACCCGGTTCATTATAGAAATCGTAAATATGGAAAGACAAATATTTCTAGGTTTAAAGATGGTTGGAAGCTTATTTTGTATTTATTAAATTCATTACTTTTATTTAAGTCAAGTTATTATGGACCTGTAAACAAGAATAATCTGTAGACTTTTTTTGAAGAAACATTTAAATTTGGATTATATAAAAAAATACATTAAACAAACTCTAGTTCTAATTAAGAGGACTTGTTATTTTTCATTCGATGTTGTTCTGATTTTATTTTTTGGTTTGATTAATCTAATCAGATATAGAAAATTATATGATGACAATATTATTTTTGTTACCGCAGCAGAACAAAACTATTATCTAAAGGTGCAAATTTTATTAACAAGCTATTTTAAGAATTTAAATAACAAATTGATACTTTATGATTTAGGTCTCAAACCAGAACAGATAATAAATCTAAGTAATAATTACTCAGACTTAGAAATAAGAAAATTTAAATTTGATAAATTTCCTAAATTTGTTGGAACATTTCATGATGACAAGTTAGGAAGCTATGCCTGGAAGCCAATAATAGTAGACCAAGTTTTAAATGAATTTAAATGCAAAGTGGTTTGGCTAGACGCGGGAAATGTAATTAATAAAAAAGTTGGTCTTCTCAAGGTAGCCCTAACAGCAAAAAAATTTATATCTCCTTTAAGTAGTAATACCATTAAAGACTGGACTTATCCAAGTACTTTTAAATATATTTCTTTGAAAGAAAAATATTTGACTAGTCCTAATTACGCAAGCGGCCTGATAAGTTTTGATTACAAAAACGAAAAATCAAAAAAATTGTCCAATGAATGGAGGAGATTTTCAGAAATAGAAGATTGCATAGCACCAATTGGTTCATCAAGAGAAAATCATAGGCAAGATCAAACAATCTTGACTTTATTAATTTATAAAAATTTAATTAAAAATAAAATACATCAGTTAAGTTATCCACGAACAAATTTTTCTTTAGGAGTAAATTTTCATGGTAAGAAAATACACCATTTTTAACTATTTATTTTGAGTTGTTGTTGCTTTTGTAATAGTAACTTTTCTATCTTTTAATTTCCAATAAAAATAAGTAATAACTTCATTAATTTCAAGTGGAAGTTCTTCGTATTGTGCTTTATTGTGTAAAAAATAAAGATTTAATATTCCTTGTTCATTTGTTTTTGATATTGGAAATTTTTCAACCAAAGAAATAATATCTGATACAGAATGCTCATTTATGATTGAAGTATCAAAAAAAAGAACACCAGTTTGAAAATAATTAGAAATTTTTAAATCGTAGCTCTTTTCAAGATTATAAAAATATGGATTTTTTCTAACAAATTGGTTCTCTAATGTTTTATCATATCTAGGATAGGAATCTGCTCTAGCCAAAAGTTTTTCTTTAGGTCTCAATTTTAGTATCGGATTGATGTTGTAATGAATATGCATATTTATATCTAAATAAAAAATGTATTTCCACTGCTTTAATCTCATACTAAAAAGATATATTTTGTGCCACTGAAAGTTTTTTGTTAAATGCCTGTTTGGATCAGGGTGTGTTATTAAATTTTTTAAAATAGACTCTGTTTCAGCACTAAAACGAACTTTACGAAATCTGATAATTTTTATTAGTTTATCGTTTCTTATAGGCTTAAAAAGGAATGTTGGACAAAAATATGTCGTTATCAATATTATCTCACCATTGTAAGAACCAATTTCTCGAATTTGAGAATAAATTCTATTGAAGTTGTTTTTAAGAAATTTGAAATTTGCTACAAGAGCAATGGCTGTTAGATTAGATTTTGACATTTATTATATTTAAATTTTAACAGCTAACATTTGGAAGAAAATTTATTGTAAAACAAATTTCGGATATATTTATTTTTTCTATTAGAGCTTTTTGAGTATCTGTACTTAACTCCTTAGGAAACCCCATTGTGATCAAAAAAACAGGAATTAAAACCAAATTTAAAAATTTCCAATTTTTCATTTTTTTATTTAAAAATGTAATTAAATAAATAAACGTAAAAGTAAATAAAAATGAATAGTAATGAACCTTGAATAAGTCACCGGTTGTAGGGTCAAAATTTTTTACAGGAAATCCTTGCGAATTTATTATTAGAATTAATATTCCAAAAATAGGAAATGTTAATATTTTGTAGTTTGGTATTTTTTTAAAATATAATACAAATATTAATAAGTAGATTGAGAGTGCTAAAACTATCGATAAATATTGTTGTAAATAAGTTTGAATAAGAAAATTTTCAGTAAATTCAATTCTACTAAATGCTAAATAATTACTTTTTTCTTGGTGGTTCCAATAAAAACCAAAATAATCAGAAAAGGTGTCAAGCAAAGTTATTGAAATGAAGCTATCAGAATGAATAAACTTGTACGGATCAGTAATCAATTTCGGAAGATCAATTTTATAAAAGAAAGATAAGTTAGCGGTATTATCCCATCTATTTAGTACTTGTGTATCTACTGAAATTGGCTTAGAAAAAAAAGAAATATTAGTAACTTTGAAGTTTAAAAATAAAAATATAAACATATTAGCTATATTTGTGATGATAAATTTTAAATCTATAATCAAATTTTTCACTTCATTTTTATAAACATATAAAAAAGAAAGTAAAATCATACCACCTATAGATGGTTTTAAAGTAACCAGTAATGAAAGCAAGAATGATGAAATAAGGCAATACTTGTATATTTTAGTTTTTATAAATTTATCAAAATAGATCATAAACCAAGGAAGAAATGTAAAAGCCATAATTTCCGGCTTCATTGTTAACCTCATATAGTATGAAGCAGGAAGAAAAGAAGTTATTGCAAATGATAGAAATATTTCTTGATTGGAAAAACTATATTTTTTTAACAATTTATATATACCTATTAATCCAACAAAAAAAAGAAAGAAATTAAAAAGCTGTATGTTGTTATTAGAAATTAAATCATAATCATATAAGTTTGATTTATGTAAGTTTAATGAATATAACTTACTTAACGTATAAAAGTAAATTGTACCTTGTTGGTCTAAAAGCTCTACAGATTTTCCTTGATAATAGTCAATTGCATTACTGTATTTTGCATAATCTAAACCAGTTGTTGAGTCATAAAAACTTAATCCTAAAAAAAAAGAAAAAATTAATAGATACATCAAAAATAAATAATTTAAAAAGTTAACAATATTTTTTCTTAATTTTGTCATTGAATAATGATTTTAATTTCAAATTATAAATAAATTAATTGTAAAAAAAATACAAAATATAAAATTTGATTTAAAATTTATAAAAATGTACGAAAATTTTATTGGAATCGATCTTTTTATAGATCTTGACTTTGTTAAATTGTTATTTTTCTCAATTTTATGTGGGGTTTATTTAAAATTTCTTTTATACGTATTAAGAATTGAAAAGTTTTTTACTTCTCTTGTTTCATTGATGACATATATATTATTACCAGCAATAACCTACACACTCACATTAGTTATTTCATCAAACATTGCTTTATCATTGGGAATGGTAGGTGCATTATCGATTGTAAGATTTAGAACTCCAATAAAAAATGCCTTTGATTTAACTATATTTTTTCTACTAATTTCTATTGGCATAGTCATTAATGTTGATCCAAACTTATCTTTTAATTTTTTGATTGTGATTACCTTAACATTTACTTCAATACGTTTATTATTTCATCGATTTGAAAAAAATTTAGATATTACAGATGACAATAACTTATATTTAACTCTCAAAAGCAACTTGAATGATATTGATTCTCCTGTAGGAACATTAATATACAAAGAGTTTTTAGATTCAATTTATACTTATAGGTTTGTGTTTAAAGATATTGAATCAACAAATAATTTTCTTAAATCTAAACAAAAAGAAGATATTATTTATTACAAAATTGAAAGGTAGTAATCAAAATTTAATTTCTAATTTTATTCTATTAGTAATTGTAATTGGTATTATATTTTCTTCAGTTGCACAACAAAAAGAAGATTTGATTTTACTTAATAATCAAGAGGAAAATTTATCAAGTTTAATTTTAGACAATTTTGATGAAGCAATCGAGCCTTATTGTGAAGGAAGAATAGATATAAATCATTTTCGTAGTAAAGATTTTTCAAAAATTAATTTAATAAAAATTGAAATAATTGAATCACAAAAATTTTATGTTAATTTATTTAAGTTACTTTTAGATCAAGAAACTACGATAAATCAAAAGTATAAAAGCAGGTTTAAATCTAATTTAACTGTAATATTTTCGAACAATGTTGAGTGTCTGTTTTCAGCAAAATTAAGAATTTCTGGAGATTATAAAGATCATTTAAATCCTGAATTATTCATTACTTCCCTAGATGTAAATTTAGAAACCGGAAATATATTTGGAATAACAGAATTTAAACTTCTTTTACCTAATACAAGAGGTAGTAACAGTGGAAATAACGAGGTTTTTTTAACAACATTTTTAAAGCACTTAGGTTATAAAGCACCACAAACTAGTTTTGTAAATGTAAACATTAATAATTTAGGAAACTTATCAAATAATGAATTTAGATTTATATTTCAGGAAAAAATTGCAAAAGAATTTTTAGAATCAAACAATTTGAGAGAAGGACCAATTGTTGAATTAAACCAGGATAATTTTTTTGCAGATTCAAATAAACAATTAATTTTTGGTGAAATTAAAAATAAGAGTTGGTCTACTAGAAGTATTGAAAATTTATCAATTTCAGCTGAAGCATTGCAAACTTATAATACAAATTTATTTTTAAGCAGTGCACCAAACAAAATAATGAATCATGAATCATTTAAAAGTTTGACAAATGAAAGTTATGAGTTGTTAACTTTAATACATGCTTTGAGTGGCAAGCATGCAAATCAGACCATTAATAATATATTTTATTTTAATAAATTTAAAAACTCGCTAGATTTAATTTACTATGATGGAAATTCTAGATTGCAAGGTAAAAAATCCTATGAATTATTTTATGATTTTCAAGAAATAAACAATTTTTATATTTCAGAATCCAAAAAACTTTATTCAAATTTAAATGTTAATAAAAATTTGTTAAGAGAAGACCTAAAAAAAAATAATCTAGATTTAACTGAAATGCAATTAGAAAATTATCTTGAAGAAGTATTTAGTAATTTATTAAAAATTTCAAAACAAAAACCAAAATTACTAGAAGATAAAGAGTTGTTGGACTACTTTTATAACTTAGACAATCAAAATATACAATTTCTATTTTTTAATTATAGAAAAAATGAAGCCGAATTGTGCAACCAATTTTTTAATGAATGTAAATTATATAAAAATGACAATTTCTCTCAAGATTTAATATTTGACCTTATTGATAAAAAGGATGTTTATTTATTTGGTGTAGATAAAAAAAAATTTTTAGCTAAGCAGAAATTATATCAACAGAATTTAATTTACTTAGAAGACAATATAGTACTTGAATATTTTGGTACTCCCGAAATAAATATTGATAAAAATAGTAAAAAAATTGATTTGAAATTTAATAGTTTTAATGATCGAATAATTATAAAGTCAACGTCAAATGAAAAAGAGATATTAGATGGTTGGTTAATTAATTTAGACTCAACATTTTTAAATAATGTAGTTAAATCCGACGAAAATTTGTTAACAGGATGTCTAACTATTTACAATATGAGATTTAGCAATTCAGTTATTAACTCTAAAAATTTATTTTGTGAAGACTCTATTAACTTTATTGATGTTTTTGGAAATAATATAACATTAACAATTAGCAACAGCAAGCAAGATGCTGTTGATTTTGATTTTTCTATAATTAAAAATTTAATAATTAAAGTCGATTTTGCTGGAAATGATTGCCTAGATCTTTCAGGTGGAGTTTATAATATTAATTCACTTAGCCTTACAAATTGTAATGATAAAGGATTGTCAGTTGGAGAAGTTTCTAGTGTAAGCATTATTGATGCAAGTATTTTTAATTCATTTTACGGTGTAGTTGTCAAAGACAGCTCTGAGGTAATTATTGAAAATATAATATTTAATGAAGTTTCAAATTGCCTATCTTTGTATAGAAAAAAACAAGAATTTGCAGGCAGTAGTTTAGTTCTAGATAATAATAATTGTAAAGTTAGTGAAGAAATGGTTCAGAAAGGTTCAGAAGTTTTTGGAAAAAGTTAGGAAAGAATATAAATTTAAACTAACTAATGAACAGCTATTTAAATTAAAATCTTCGTTCTTAGTAAATTTTGAAAAGTTACACAATAGTAGAAATATAAAGAGTCTGTATTTTGATAATGATAAATTTGATTTATATTTCAATTCAATTATTAATGATGCAAACAATTTTCGAATAAGATTTAGAAGAAATATACATAATAAAATTGATAGAGAAATAAAAAAAAATACTAATTATGGAAAACAAAAAATTATTGAACCAACGGAGTTTATATGTTTTAAAGAAATTTCTGATACTGAGTATTTAAATCGAATTTATTATCCGTCTTTATTTGTTGAGTATGAAAGAGAGTACTTTAGATTTGAAAACTTAAGAGTAACGTTAGATTCTAAAATAAAATTTAAAGACCCAAAAGAAATACTTTCTCATGAAATTAACTTTAATATTTTAGAATATAAGATTTTAAATCCAAATTTAGATATTGAGATTGAAAAGTATTTTTTTACAAACCCTACTTCATTTTCAAAATATAAATATGGTATTAAAAAAATATACAATAAGTAATTTAATTTAAACAAAATTCTCAACTTAAAATAATAACTTTATATGTATTATTAAAATCAAATGAAAAAATTATTTTTAAATTTAAATTTTTTATCAGTTAAACCAAAAACACGAATGAATATTTTTTTCTTAATTTCATTACCAATTTCTTTAAACGTTTTATTAAATTTACTAAATGGTAGATATAATTTTTATTTATTAAAAATTAATATTTATGATTTCATTTCAACCCTACTGTTATTTATTTTTTTATATCTAATCGGAAATAATATTAAAAAAATTTTTAATTTTGATACAGTCAGTTTCGGCATCGTAGTATTTTTGACAAGCTTCTATATTATTGATCTTCACACAATATTAATTTTTAATAAATTATCATTTAATACAAATTTTTTAGTGGTTTCTGTAATGTGGACAATCTTTTTATTGTTCAAAAACAATCAATTTAAGACAAATTTAAATTTAATTATCTCTTATATTGTTTTAAGAATTTATAACACTTTTTTAAATGAAAAAATCACTACAAACACCAATATTATTGGGGATGTTGAAGCAATATTTTTTAACCAATCTAAAAATATTTATGAAAATAGCTATTTCTATTCAGTTATTAATTATGTTGATGAGGGGTATCCCCAATTTTCCAGTTATTTACAATCTTTGATGTATAAGATTTCTTTTAATTCAGAGCTATTTAATTATAAAGTTCCAACTTCACAAATAGTCTTTCTTTTAATAGTTTTATTTTTTTTGGATTTAGACATAAGCAAAGCAAATAAATCATTCTTAATTTATACGTATACATTAATGATATTTAATAATCAGTTTTACCAATTTTTGTTTACTACATCGTTGATGTCAGAAGGAATTGTGAGTTATCTGACAGTAGTTGTCTTATTTGAAGTATTCAAAATGAAAGAAAAGCGTGTTGATCTAAAAATAATTTTCTTGATAATAGGAGTTTTGTATTTTACTAAACAATTTATAAATTCATTTACTATTTTATTCATTTTGTTTTCTTTTTTTAACAAACACTTAAGAAAATATGCAGTATTTGGTCTTTATCTCCCTTTAATTAAAGAAGTTAACTATTACTTTAATTTCAATAACATAACAGGAGGACATCATTTGTCACAAATAAATGTTTTACAAACATTAGTTGATTTATTAACCCTTAACAATTTAAAATTTTCCAATATAAGTATAATTTTTCAAAAAATATTAATGGATAAACCATATTTTTTATTTTTATTTTTATTTTTCTTTTCAATAATTTATTTTTATAAAGTTCACGATTTTAAAAAGAAAATACAAATAAATAGTTATGTATTTATAATTCTTTTGAATTATTTATTTGTTTTTGCATTATATATATCAGCATGGCAAAACATGGAGCTTGAATCGCCTATTAGATTTTTTCTTACATATTTTAATTTACAATTTTTAACTTTAGGTTTGGTTATTGAACATATTGATGAACAAAAAAAATCACTTTAGATTTAAAGTAATTTTTAAAGGAAGATAACTTAAAGAACCTATTTAGTTCCTACAAAATTTGTACCTGTGATTTCTGCCTTTTTAGGAAAGAACCATTAAACGCTAGCAAATATCATTGAGCATCAAATTGTAGAGTCAATTAAGTTAAGTACTTTTAAAAAGATATTAGAGAGTTGCTACAGTTTTAGATAATTTGTTTGTCTTATTTAATAGTCATAAATTAATGCCCTAGGTTCACTGTAGGTTCTTCCTTCTTGATTCCAACAAAACTGAATCCAATTTGAATCTCTTTTTTCCATATTTGGATATTCGTACCATTGACTCCAAGATATACATCTTCCATATCTTTTGTTAACTCTGTAGCCTTTTCCTGGATACTCACAAATGAATGGATTATCTTCTCTTCCATTAAATAACCTACTGGTATAAAGTTCATCATTAAAAGAGAAATCACTCAAAATAACATTACTACAAGCTGTATAGGATTCTGAAAATTTAAAATCAGACCAAGCTTGTTCTTGTTAGCGCACTCTGTAGTTCCAATAAAACCACGTATCATATGACTCAAAAGAATTACTAAACGAAATTGTGCTCTGCGGTGTTACGCTTAAAGTGTTTTGTAATTCTGAACTATTACCTTTTTGACCAATCCAGTACTGAACATCAAGTGTGTAGTTAGAAGTATTTGTTATAGAAAATACAAATGTTGTTCTATTATCTTTACAACCAGGCAAACTTTCAGAATAAATTGTATTAGATAGCAGTTCACCTGCACTCGGGACTGGTCTTGTAGTCGTAGTAGTTGGTCTTGTAGAGGTAGGTTTTATGTTTTTCTCAATTAAACCAGAGCATTCAGAAGTAAAAATTTCTGAAAAACCCTTGTGGGCGCTACAGGATTTGAACCTGTGACTTCTTCCTTGTAAGGGAAGCGCTCTGCCAGACTGAGCTAAGCGCCCGAAAAAAATACTACAATAATATTAATGAGAAATAAGATTAGTCACCAAATTATTTTTATTATTTTAATTTCAGTTTTGTTTAAACCCCTATGGATATTTGATAATTATAACCTTGGAAGTTTTGGTGAGGATGACTATTCGTATTGGCTACATGCTTCAACTATCGCATTTGATAACGATATTGATTACCTAAATGACTACTACTATGATGACAAAAATTTTGTTGACGGCAAAAATACTCCTTATCATCCACCAGGTGCAGGATATTTATCCTCAATATTTGTTAAAATATTTTCACTTTTTGACGACAAAAGTAAGACTGATGAAATAAGAATTAACCCAATAGGATCATATGCATATTTAGGTTACTTTTTTTCCAACGTGCTCATAACTCTAATTGCGCTTATTTTATTAAAAAAGATTTTAATTGAAAAAGGATTTTATAGACCAATATATATCATTTTAACTTTTTTAAGTACACTGGTTCATTTTGTTTCAACACGTTTTTTAATGAGTCACAGTACTGAGTTTTTCTTAGTTTGTGCAATTTTGTATTTATTTTTTTGTGTAGAAAAGTTTCAAAAATACCATATTTCACTTTTATTCCTTACCTATTTCGTACTTTTATTTTCAAGACCATCTACATTTCTATATACGATTCTTTTGTTATTTATTTTCAGAAAAAAATTTTTGACGATTTCTAGTAGGTTTAGTTTTAATTTGACGTGTGTAGGTTTATTTTTTGTTTTTTATCTATTATTATCGAACTATTTGTATGGTTCATATACATTATTATTTAATCCAGATATCAATAAAACATCCCAAAGTTTTTTTGAAAATCTTGAATTTTCAGAATTTGGTTTTAGAATATTAAAAATTCCAAACTTATTTTTTTCAGCAAACATGGGAATCTTTTTTTCTACACCTGTTGTTTTTACAGCAATTTTTGGTTTACCTAGATTACTTAAATTATTTGAAAATAAACTTGAAAAAATCTTACTAGTTATTTACTTAATTGCTCCATTTATAATTCTTGTGGTTTGGGGAGGTCAAGAAGTTTCTTATGGCCAAAGATTACTTGTAGGTATATTACCAATTTGCTGTATTGCAACTTCGCTATTTTGGAATAATTTAAAGCGGCCATCACTTCTTTTTCCAATTGCTTTTAATACTTATTTAGGATATTTATTTTTTTACTCCAATAAGTTTTTAACTTTAAGTAAAGGTATAAATTTATGGGGTAGTCCGTCTAATTTTACTGCCGAAAACTATTATATAAATTTATACTTATCTTTCAATAATTTAGAGTATATTGTATCAGGCCTAACAAAAAATCTATACTTCGTAGGGTTTTTAAAGTATATAAATTTAGAAAATCTTAAATTGTTATTAATTAAACTATCAATCTCAGATGAAATGGTTTTAAGCACTATTGGGTTAAAAACTCGATACGAAGAATTTGAAAATTTTTATTTTTTTACTTATTCAGTTTTAGTTTTGGCATTCTCTATTTCAACTGTTTATTTTTTGAAAGCTCCTAAAACTATAGATTAGACTTTCACTAATCTGAACTTTTTCAGGTACGCATTCTAAATTAACCCAACATTGACTACCTAAGCTTGACTTTACTCCCCAGTAAGGGCTATCAAATTTAATATAATCTACGATAATTGGTTGTAAATTTGCAAAATTTAGTGGACCAGAAGTTATTACTTTATAGTTATCTATTCTTGGCATTAGTAAAATTGACACCACAAAAGAAAGGTAAAGAATAATTTTTTGATCAAATATTCTTATAATTTCATTTCTGTAAACTCCTGTTAAAAAAACAGTATAAATAAATATTGACAATCCCATTCTTATGCTAGGTGATGAAACTGACCAAATAAATAAAAGATAGACTGGGATTATTAGTAAATTAAAATTATTAACCGCACTTCTGTTAGTTGTTAAAATTTGAAGGACAAAAATAATCAGTATAGAAAAACTAAAATTTATTAAGACAGTTAAGTTTATATCTTTGCTTGTCCACATATTTAACCATTCAAAAATATTTGTGTTTGGAATATCCCATGCCAAGTGAAAATCTCTTAAATCCAAAGTTTCTAATCTTGCATTATCTATGTGATACCATTTTGTTGTTTTTATACATGTAAAATCAATTGGGTAAAATATGCAAGAAGAAACCAATACATTTTTAATAATCCAAAGAAAAGATATTGATAGAGATACTGTTAATAATAGATTTCTTATAAGCTTTATATTTTTTATCATTATAAAAGCGATTAGGGGAGCTAAACATAGAGCGAATATTCTTAATTGAAAAGAAAATATGAATAAAAATGAAATTAGAAATAAATATTTTTCATTTTGAATATTTTTATTTAGTAAAAAATATGAAATATAAATTAATAAAAACATAAACGTTACTGCAAAGGGAGTGTCCTGTTTGCTTACAGACTCTATGTCTAAAAAGCCATTTCTTCCACCTGAAATTCCAAAATTGTCTAAAATTGCAAAAGTTACGATAGAAATACCCGATATTTTAAATATTTCAAAATGTTTACTGAATAAACATTTATAAATAAATGATAAGAAAGATACTATAAACACTAAATTTGTAAAGTGTTGAAATATAAAATTATCAAAAATCCAAGTAGGAGCATTTATGTACTCAATGAAGGAAGAGTAGCCATATCTGGAGTGTAAATTCACAATACCAATTGTTAATTTAGATTCATTTATCCAAAATTGAGAATTTAGGTGATACAAGCCTGCATCATATGAAAATTGAATAGTATTTGAACTCATGCCTAATATAAAAGAAATTAAAAGATGATGTAACAAATTTTCATCTTTATTAATTTTTATAATTAAATTCAAAACTAAACCAAAAAGAATTACAAAATACAAAAAATTGTTGGATCCAGAAAAAAAATTTACTATTAATTTAAATTCACCAATTGTAAAAAGGCCAATTAATGGAAATAGATGAGAAGCTTTTGACATGCTTTTTTGATTTATTTTGAAATCAAAAATCTTAGAGATAATAATAAAAAATCCTCGGCCGACTAAATAAATTAAAATATAAAAAATTGTAAAAATAGTTGAATTTATCACATTAAAATTTTAATTGATTATGAATAATCTTTTTACTTTAACCGTATTAATTCCCTTTTTTAACGAAATAAATACACTTTCAAAGTCTGTTGACAGAATTTTAAAGAATGATATTTATAAAGAAATTATTTTGATTGATAACTTCTCTAACGATGGTTCCACAGATGTTGCAATAAACTTGTCAAATAAGTATGAAAAGGTTAAATTTCACAGAACTGACAGCAACAATGGTAAAGGTGGTGCTATAAACAGTTGTAAGGAATTAGTAACCTCAAGTCATGTAGTAATTCACGATGCTGATTTAGAATATTTTCCTGATGATATTTTAGATATGAAAACATTGGCTGAAAATAATCCTTTTTGTTTAATATTAGGATCAAGGTTTATAGGTAATAAAGAAAGAAAGAATGTTTACTTTAGAACTTTGATTGCAAATAAAACTATGTCACTATTTTTTTCCATTGTCAATAACTATCGCGTAACAGATGTTGCAACATGTTATAAGTTATTTCCTGTTGATTTTTTTAAAAATACTCAATTCTTAGAAGAAGGTTTTTCAATTGAAATTGAATTATTAACAAAATATTTAAAATTTAATAAAAAAATTTTGGAAGTCCCTATAAAATATGAAGGAAGAACTTACGCTGAAGGCAAAAAAATTACATCATATGATGGTGTTAAGTATCTTTACAATACTTTGAAATACAAATTTTTAAGCTAGCTACATCCTAAAGAGTTACCACAATTCAAGCATTTATAACATGAACCGTTTCTAACTGTAATATGGCCACAGTCGTCACAAGCTGGAGCATCTCCCATCATATCTCCAAGAACTTCTTGTACAGTATCTACTGAGTTCGCTGCAGCTTGAGTACTTTGTTCAGCTACTGTTTTTTGTACAGGAGTTACTGGTTCTGTTTTTTGGACAGGATTTACTGGTTCTGTTTTTGATATAACTTGAACATTTTCAGTTACAACTGCCTTTTTAGCTTCTTTAGGTGGAACTTGCACAATATCAGTTCTGTTTAGATATTCAAGTCCCAATGCTCTAAAGACATAGTCGATGATAGAGTTGCTCATCTTAATATTTTCATGTCCTTCAACCATTCCTCTTGGTTCAAATGTTTGAAAAGTAAATGTATCAACAAACTCTTCTAAGGGAACTCCATATTGAAGTCCTTTAGAGACAGCAATTGCAAAGCAGCCCAAAACACCTTTGAGTGTCGCTCCTTCTTTTGCAATATCAATAAAGACTTCACCAAGTGTTCCGTCTGGATATTCACCTGTTCTTAGGTAAACTTTGTGACCAGCAACCCTTGCTTCTTGAGTCCAACCTTGTCTTCTTTCTGGAAGCAAGAATCGTGGTCTGTTGACTCCTGCATAGGCTCTGGTAGGACTTGTTCCTGGAGCAAAA
>Ga0181585_10000079_pt1 | contig 59840 bp, 62 predicted proteins | sample 071ome_29_FD_132469 | JGI IMG/M metagenome (GOLD analysis project Ga0181585, IMG submission 132469) | Coastal salt marsh microbial communities from the Groves Creek Marsh, Skidaway Island, Georgia - 071407BT metaG (megahit assembly) | ecosystem: Environmental > Aquatic > Marine > Intertidal...
CCCACAACAAAATACCAAACAATAACCAGGCACCAAAAGAAAGCACGGTCTTATGTACCAGGTGTTGAGCAAGAATATCTTCGAGGTAAAACAGACCACTGGCTAGTGAAACAGTTAACACCATAAACCCTAGGCCAATCATGTTGAACAACAGGCTTTCCATGGTTTCCAGAGGCGGCAAGTGCCGAATCAGGCTGAAGTGGTGTCTTTGCCGTAACTGCTGATTTTCATAAGCCATGAAAACAGCCTGCACGGCACCAATGGTGATGATGCTCGTTGCCAGTATGGCCAGCACAATATGTGTCGCCACCCCCAGTGTATAGCTTTCATTTGGCACGTAGTTGCTAGGCACGAAAAGGGCGCAGACTATGCTGATAATGGCTATCGGGAATATCAGCAGGAACAGATTTTGTACCGGCTTTTTCAGGTTGCTAAGCAGAATCAGGCCTGAAATGGTAAAGCTGAAGACGGTTGAAATTTTAAAGAAACCAAAATCGTAACCCTCGGCGGTATTGATGACACCAAGCATGCTGACAAAATGTGCCAGCAAAGCAGTCCAGCCGCATATCTGCACAGTTTTTTTCAGATTGCGGTCTTGAAGAAGGTTTTGGCTCTGGAACCAGGTCGCCGACAGGTAAAGGATGACGGCTATGATTCCTGCAAGGGTCGCTAGCATGGGCGAAAGTCTCTCACAAGTGAGCACACCATTGAAGCCTTTTTTATTGTAGAATTGGGCCTCCAAATAGCATGCATAAAAGTTGGTCAAGATGTTTGAAACTCTGAGTGAACGCCTGTCCGGTGCTCTAAAAAGTATTACCGGGAAATCCAAAATTACCGAAGACAACATTCAGGAGTCTTTACGGGAAGTCCGGCGTGCATTGCTGGAAGCAGATGTTGCCTTGCCGGTGGTCAAGGACTTCATTGAGCAGGTCAAACATCGTGCTATCGGCCAGGAAGTCAGCAGCAGCCTGAACCCGGGCCAGGCCTTTTTGAAAATTGTCCAGACTGAACTTCAGTCCTTGATGGGTAATGCCAATGAAGCGCTGGATCTCAAGGCGGTACCGCCGGCAGTGATTCTGATGGCAGGCCTGCAGGGTGCAGGTAAAACAACCTCAGTTGCCAAACTGGCCTTATGGTTGAAAAACAACCAGAAAAAATCAGTGATGGTGGTCAGTGCTGACATCTACCGGCCAGCAGCTATCCAGCAATTGGAAATGCTGGCTGAGGAAGTCGGTATCGATTTCTTCCCCAGTGACCTGTCACAAAGCCCGGAGCAGATTGTCAAGGCAGCGCTGGCTGCGGCTAAAAAACAGTTCGTGGATGTTCTGTTTGTTGATACGGCAGGTCGTCTGGCCATTGATGAGGCCATGATGCAGGAAATCAAAAGTCTGCATCAGCTTCTCAAGCCGGCGGAGACCCTGTTTGTTGTTGATGCCATGACCGGTCAGGATGCAGCCAATACGGCCAAGGCCTTTAATGATGCCTTACCCTTAAGTGGTGTCATTCTGACAAAGACAGACGGTGATGCCCGTGGCGGTGCTGCGCTTTCAGTTCGCCATATCACGGGGAAGCCGATCAAGTTTCTGGGTACCGGTGAAAAAATTGATGGACTGGAGCCTTTTTATCCGGATCGTCTTGCATCAAGAATTCTGGGGATGGGAGATGTACTCTCCCTTATTGAAGATGTTGAGAAGAAGGTCGACAGGCAAAAAGCCGAGCGGCTGGCGAAAAAAATAAAACGTGGCAAGCGTTTTGATCTGGAAGATTTCAAGGAACAGCTACAACAAATGCAGAACATGGGCGGGATTGGGAACCTGCTGGAGAAAATGCCGGGTATGGGGGGCATGGCACAGGCAGCGGCTGGGCGGGTCGATGAGCGCATGTTTACTCGCATGGAGGCTATTATCAATTCCATGACCATGCAGGAAAGGCGTAATCCTGACTTGCTGAATGGTTCCCGTAAACGCCGTATTACCCAGGGTTCTGGCACCAATATTCAGGATCTCAACCGCCTGATCAAGCAGCACAAACAGATGCAGCGTGTGATGAAGAAGATGAAAGGTGGCAAAATGGCCAATATGCTGCGTGGCATGGGGGGCATGAACCCGCCGGGTGGTGGTTTTCCTGGTGGAGGATTCCCCGGCAGGTGATAGAGACTTATTTTGTAAAATCAGTGCGTTAAGGTTCCAATGGCGCCTCTTTTCCCTTAGAATACCCGCCTTTTTCCGGTCAGGCTTTTTCTGCCGGTGTACGCTTCGGAAACGGTCCGAAAATTTATAGAATTTATTCTTTAGGAACAATAACTTATGTTGGTGATTAGACTTTCTCGTACTGGCGCCAAGAAACGTCCGTTTTACCACTTAACGGTTGCTGACAAACGCAAATCGCGTGACGGCCGTTTTGTAGAGCGTGTCGGTTTCTACAACCCGATAGCAAAAGGCGGTGAAGAACGTCTGCGCATTGATGCGGAACGCATCGAATACTGGCAGGGGCAGGGAGCTCAACTCAGTGATCGAGTTGCCAGATTGCTGAAGGATTCAGCGGCTGCCTAAATGACCGCGCTGCAGCTTGCCGACCATGTTCTGGTCGCGCGTATAGGAGCTGTCTACGGAGTCAAGGGTTGGGTGAAACTGATTTCTTTCACCGATCCGCCGAAAAACATTCTCGGCTATCAGAAATTTGTGACCTTGCAGCACGACGGGCAGGGTGAAAAACTGATGAGTCTTACTCTGGATCAGAGTAAGGCCCAGGGCAAAGACATCGTTGCTCATATCAGTGGCTGTGATGATCGTGAACAGGCAAGAATCTATACGGGCAGTTCCTTGTATCTGCCGAAAAGTAGCTTGCCCGAGCTGGATGCCACAGAATTTTACTGGTATCAGTTACAGGGATTACGGGTCATTAACCAGCAGGGTGAAGACCTGGGCAAGGTAAGCTACTTGCTGGAAACCGGAGCCAATGATGTGCTGGTGGTCCAGGGCGATGCCAAGAGCATCGATGAAGAGGAACGTTTGATTCCTTATCTGCGCGAGCAGGTGATTGCGCAGGTAGACCTTGAACAGGGATTGATCAGGGTAAATTGGGAAAAAGATTTTTAAGGGAAAAGGATGAAGATTAGTGTTGTCACCCTGTTCCCGGAGATGTTTAAAGCGCTGAGTGACTATGGCATCAGTGGCAGAGCCCTTAAGCAGGGCCTGGTGCAGTTAACATTCTCCAATCCCCGGGAGTTTGCTGAAGACAGGCACCGTACCGTGGATGACCGGCCTTATGGTGGCGGCCCCGGCATGCTGATGAAGACGGAGCCAGTCACTGCGGCAATACAGGCTGCCAGAGAGCAGTTGGGAAGCGAGCCGAAAAAAGCTCCTGTGATTTATCTGAGTCCCCAGGGTAAGCCCTTGACGCAGAAAGGTCTGGCCCGACTGGCCAATGAAGAATCACTGGTGCTTTTGTGTGGCAGGTATGAGGGCATCGACGAGCGGGTGATCAATTCGCTGGTGGATGAGGAAGTGTCGCTGGGTGACTATGTCATCAGTGGTGGTGAACTGGCGGCAATGGTGTTGATGGATGGCATTATCCGGCTGCAACCTGAAGCGCTGGGGCATGAGGACTCTGCCCTTGAGGATTCCTTTGTTGCAGGCCTGCTGGATTGTCCGCATTACACCCGGCCTGAAGAATTTGCCGGAATGAAAGTGCCGGAAGTGCTGTTGAGTGGCGACCATGCGGCGATAGCCAGATGGCGATTGAAACAAAGTCTGGGAAGAACCTGGCAACGAAGACCGGAATTATTGCAAGAGCTTGAACTGAACGCTGAACAGCAGGCCCTGTTAGATGAATTTATCAGCGAAAACAAGAATTGTTAATCTGGAATTAATAACTGGAGTAAGAAAAGATGAGTGCCAAGAACACCATTATTCAAAAAGTTGAAGCGGCACAGTTAAAACCTGAATTGCCCGAGTTTAGCCCAGGCGATCTGGTTGTTGTGCAGGTGCGTATCAAGGAAGGTGATCGTGAGCGTCTGCAGGCCTTTGAAGGTGTGGTTATCGGTAAACGTAACCGGGGTCTGAATTCTGCATTTACCGTGCGTAAAATCTCTCATGGTGTTGGTGTGGAAAGAACCTTCCAGACACACAGCCCATTGATCGAAAGTGTCCAGCTCAAACGCCGTGGTGATGTTCGTCAGGCAAAACTGTATTATCTTCGCGAGTTGGCTGGTCGTGCTGCACGTATTTCCGAAAAGCTGGATAAGAAGGCTGATTGAACAGTCACTTAGCGGCTTGCTACAATGCCCGCTAAGGCCGACAAGAGCTCGGTAGAGGGGGTGAGCCAGTAATGCAATATATTCTTCTTCACAAAGCGCCCGTCATGGGCGCTTTATTAGCTCTGCTAATGAGTTTTTCCAGCCTCACAGTGGCCCAGTCCCTGCAGAGTTCAGCCGTGGATGACACGCCGGAAGTAGCGGCTATTCGGGATGTGCTCGTAAGCACCCAGAGTGGTATTGTCATCGATGCAATCGTTCCCAGTCCGATTACTGGTTTATATGAAGTTCGGGTGCAGAACGGCCCACTCATCTATGCCAGTGCCGATGCCCAGTTTTTCATACCTGGAGATCTTTATCAGGCTACCCAGAATGGCCTGGTGAATCTGGGTGAAAACCGTCGAAACGAGCTGCGCCTGGAACGCTTGGCTGAGGTGGATGAAAGTGACATGATCATCTTTGAGGCTGAAGGCGAGAAAAAAGCCGTATTGACTGTGTTCACCGATGTCGATTGCCAGTTCTGTCAGCGCTTGCACAGCGAAATGCCTCAGTTGAATGAACTGGGTATTACCATACGTTACCTGGCATTTCCCCGCAGCGGCCTGGATCAGGTCACCTATCCCAAGATGGTCTCCACCTGGTGTGCTGAAGATCGTAAAGTAATTTTCACCACCGCCGTAAGGGGTGCTCGAATTGCCCCCATCGATTGCGATAACCCGGTAGCCGAGCAATGGCAAATGGGTCGCGAGTTTGGCGTGACAGGAACGCCAACCCTGGTCTTTGAAGATGGTTCCATGGTGCCTGGCTATGTTCCGGCAGAAGATCTGGCAGCTTTTCTTTTCAGCGAATAGCAGCAGATAAAACCTGTTTCAGGGAGATTCAATTGCAAGCAGTTAATGTAGGTATCTGTGGCTTGGGTACTGTCGGCTATGGCAGTTTCCGTGTCCTTAAAAATAATGCCCATGAAATTTCCAGGCGGCTGGGGAAGAGTTTGCGCGTGACGCATATTGCTACCCGCCACCTGGGTGCAGAGCAGGATGTGGGTGATATCAAGATTAGCAATGATGCCATGTTGCTGGCTGATGATCCGGAGATTGATGTTCTGCTGGAACTGATTGGGGGCACTGATGTGGCCCGTGAACTGGTACTGCGGGCTATTGCCAATGGCAAGCATATCGTCACCGCAAACAAGGCCCTGATTGCAACTCACGGCAATGAAATTTTTGCGGCGGCCAGGGCCAACAAGGTCATGGTTGCCTACGAGGCTGCTGTTGCCGGTGGCATACCCATCATCAAGATTTTGCGCGAAGGCCTGGCAGCCAATCAGATTGAGTGGCTGGCAGGTATTATTAACGGTACTGGTAATTATATTCTGACGGAAATGCATTCCCGGTCCCGACCTTTTGCCGATGTGCTGAAAGAGGCACAGGCCAAAGGTTATGCAGAAGCTGATCCCACTTACGATATTGAGGGAATTGATGCGGCGCATAAGCTGGCGATACTCTCGGCTATTGCCTTCGGTACTCCATTGCACCTGGATAAAGTCTATACCGAAGGCATTCAGGACATTACCAATGAGGATATGGCTTATGCGGATGAGCTCGGGTATTGCGTCAAGCATCTGGGCATCAGCCGTAAAACCGATGCTGGCATCGAATTGCGCGTACATCCTTCACTGGTGTCCAAAAAACGGCTGATTGCCAAAGTGGATGGCGTCATGAATGCCGTACTGCTGCACGGTGATGCCGTTGGTTCGACCCTGTATTACGGTGCCGGGGCAGGTGATACCCCGACAGCCTCTGCAGTTGTGGCTGATGTCATAGATGTAGTGCGACGTATGGATGTTGATCAGGATCTTGTTCCTGCACTGGCTTTCCAACCCGGGGAACTGGTCGACACACCAATTCTTCCTATCAGCGACATTGTCAGCGCCTATTATTTGCGCATTTCAGTGCAGGACAAGTTAGGTGTGATTGCCGATATCACTGAAATTCTTGGTGACAGCGGTATTAATATTGATGCCATAATTCAGAAAGATCCGGATATGACCGGCGGTGACCATGAACATATTCCGGTCATCATCATGACGCATGAAATTCAGGAAGCGGTTTTGAACCAGGCGATTGGGGAAATTGAAGCGTTGGATGCCGTCGTCGATAAGGTTTGCCGAATTCGTGTTGCAGAATTGCAGGACTAACGTGAGAAGATGAATTACATCAGTACCCGCGGCCAGTGTGCCCCACAAAATTTTGAAGAGGCTGTGCTTACCGGTCTGGCACCAGATGGTGGTTTGTTTATTCCGGAACAGCTGCCGCAGTTGAGCCGTGAGCAGATTCTGTCCTGGCAGGGCTTGAGTTATCCCGAACTAGCCTTTGAAATCATTTCACTGTTTACCGATGATTGTGTTGAGCCTGATGCCTTGCGGCAGATGATCAGTGACAGCTATGCCGACTTTTCACATGCTGAGGTTGCGCCATTAAAGCACCTGCACGATAACGAATGGGTGCTTGAGCTTTTCCATGGTCCAACCCTGGCTTTCAAGGATTTTGCCTTGCAGTTGCTAGGGCGCCTGCTGGACTATTTCTTACAGAAGCGCCAGCAGCACGTTGCCATTCTGGGAGCGACTTCCGGTGATACCGGTTCGGCAGCCCTGGAAGGATGTAGACATTCCGATTTTGTCGATATATTTATTCTGCATCCACACAATCGGGTATCAGAAGTGCAGCGTAAACAGATGACAAGTGTGCGCGGCGATAATGTGCATAACATTGCCATTGAAAGTAATTTTGATGATTGTCAGCAGATCGTTAAACAGGCCTTTGCTGACCAGAGTTTTCTGCCGGCATCTTATCAACTGGTTGCGGTTAATTCGATTAACTGGGCCAGAATCATGGCACAAATCGTCTATTACTTTTATGCAGGCCTGCGTTTTCTGGATAAGCACGAGGCCGTTTCCTTTTCTGTACCGACCGGCAATTTCGGTGATATTTACGCCGGTTATCTGGCCAAGAAAATGGGGCTGCCGGTTAAACAGCTAATCATTGCAACCAACAAAAACGACATTTTGCATCGCTTCATCAGTCAGAACCAGTACTCGCTGGGTGGACTGGAGGCGAGTCTTTCACCAAGCATGGATATTATGGTCTCAAGTAATTTTGAGCGTTTTATCTTCGACATGTTTCAGGGCGATAGTGCCAGAGTCAGCAGTTTTGTTACCGGGCTGAGTGACAGAGTCAACCAGGTCAGTGATGCAGAATGGCAGTTCGCCAGGGATAATTTCGATTCAGCCAGTGTGGATGATGAGACTACCTGTAAGGTGATTCGGGAAGTATTTGAACAGCATGCCTATCTGCTTGATCCACATACTGCCATTGGTGTGAAGGCAGCACAGCTATGCAAAGATGATGACCAGACGCCGATAATTTCGCTAGCAACTGCCCATCCAGTCAAGTTTGCCGAAGCGATTGAACGGGCAGGGCTGGAAACGCCCAAGCTACCGGCTCATTTGAGTGATCTGTTTGATCGAGAAGAAGAGTATGTGGTACTGCCCAAAAAACTGGAAGAAGTAAAACAGTTTATTCAACACTCTCTGTGAGCAAGCTATAAAAAACCTCCTGGCACAAGGTGCCAGGAGGTTTTCAGTTATCGATCAGCTTAGGGGTTTACCAGCCCGGATTCGTGACAAAACAGTCCTGCGGATTCCAGTTGGAGTCATCAGCTTCCCGTTTGAAATTCATGCTGGTCACCCAGGCCGCTTCCAGAAATTCTGGATCCTCTACAATGATGTCGACGATCAGCCAGGTGGAGCCGTCAGGAATGGTGATCATGTCGAAATATTCGCGAACGACTGCATTTTCACTGTGAGGCATGCCGTTTTTGCGTAAATATCCGGCTGTCAGGTTGTCAGTAAAAACCTGCAGTGAATTGCTGATCATTTCAGTACGGGGAAACTGTTGTCCGATCGGCACCACGTTGGTAATGACCGGTGCAACCTGTTGACCGCGGGGTCTTTCCCAGCGTGCCAGGGAATGTCCCTGGCGTGAGCGTTCACCTGTAGCTACCCTCGGATTGAAATGCAGGAGGCGGGTCTGGCGTCCGGCATCAAACTCCAGTTTCAGGGTCTGGTCATCTTCCCAGGAAATTCTCATGCGTCCCGGTTCATGCATGATGGCGGGAGCTCCGTAGGCACGACATTCATTACCGACATCCATTTCTGGGCGCCAGTTTTCCGCATACTCCCGTGCTGCTGCATTTTCCGGGATATTAGCAAAGTCACCAATCTGTGGGGTAACCATGCGGAAACGCCAGTCCTCGGTGACAATACTGACCCAGGTGCCGGTGAGGTCCACCGGTGCGCTGGGACGGCCCAGTTCCTGCTCGGGTGGTAATTGATCCAGATTAAAGGCCCCGCCAGACGAGATACGTTCCGAGGGCTGAGCCTGCAGAGCACTGGCGGCTAAGAATGTGAATGTGGCAATAAGAGATTTGGTAATAATTTTCATGATGGAATCCTTACATCTCTGCTGTCAGGCTATTGTAGATAGCCGTGATAAATTCTTCGTTGCTGGGTCCGCCGCGACGACCACCGTATTCGGTGTCATAGTCAAGGGTAGGGCGGGCTGCAATGATTTCACGCAGGCTCATGCCCTCGGCAATCAGGGCTTCTACACGCTGCATGACGATGTAGACCATATTGCGGTACTCAACGACATCAATTTCATCGCCAATGCGTCCGCGACCGGGGATAACATAGGTGCCGGCTTCGGCCATCGGGCCAGGAACAATGAGTTCTATCAAAAAGTTCAAAGCTTCAACCAGGCCCTGCACACTGCCGCCGCGTTCCACATCAATATCAGGATAACGGCCTGGCGTGTAGATATCTCCGGTGCTGATGACATCCGAGCGTCGGAAATAGACAATGCTGTCACCATCGGTATGCGCATTGGCAACATGATAGATAACCACTGGTTCCTGGTTAAGGGAAATATCCTTGCTGTCCGTGTAGTAGGTGCTGGTCAGTTCCAGTTGCTCAATATCATGGTCAGTGAGGTAAAAGCGGTTAAGTACATTTTCGTGGGCGAGTAAGGTTACACCGCTTCCTGAACCCGCAATAGCCGTAACCGGTGCAGCACGACCACCTCCAAAAACGCCGGCACCAGCCTGGTCTCCCATTCTGGAAAGCATTGCATTGCCGGATATACGAGCTTCATCCAGTGCTGTATTAACAACATAAAGAACTGGGAGATTACTCTGCTGGCGCACGAGTTCCATCATGGCTGGAATAGTTTCTTCATCAGGCGAATCGACAAAAACGATTCCCTGTGGGCCAAGCTGGACGGTAATGTTCACATCAGCACCGGACAACATATATACCTGGCCCTGCACATGCAGAAGCTGTATATCTGAGTCTTGCGCCATCAGGCTGCCGATGGGCAGCAAGCAAAGAGCACTGAATAAGAAAGGTTTGATTAACTGTTTCATGTCAGCTCCTTATTCGCAATCCAGGGTGCAGAAACGGTTGTCACCCAGTGGTTGGCCCAATTGTTCACGGAATTCCGGATACATCGTTTCCGCGCCACCCTGCATACCTTCATAGGGCAGGTGGTAGATTTCTGCTGTTTCGGTCAGGAAGGGGTTCTGGCCAGGCAGGTAATGCGGCACAATCTGGCCGTCATCACCTATCGGGGTTTCAATCACGTATTCACAGTTGTTCTGTGTGATACGCAAAGCCGGATTTACCATCCAGTTCTGGCTGCGCACCAGTGGTTCGGAATAAAACACAGGATCATCAACCACGGTTACTACAGTCAGAATGTTTTCATGGATATACCAGTACTCCCAGAACTCGCGCTCACTGCTAGCAGGGATGCCATTGCGGCGGGTATAGCTTTGCTTCTGATGTGTGGTATGCACCACCATCATGCCATTTTCAAAATGAGCAGTTGAAAAGCCATCCCAGGTGTGTGGCGCATCGGCAGGCGGATGCTCACGCCCATCCAGCCAGATTGTGCGTTCCTGGTTATGAAAATTCATGCGGGTTTTGAAGGCAATCGCCTGCTGCGAACGTTCATCGATGACCCGTTCAATACGCATATGGGCAAGACCGCGCATGGAATAGTCACCGCCATGTTCGCGGCACTGAAACTCAGGAACAACTGAGATGCGGTTGGGGTCCCATGTGTTGGCTCGCATCCGGGCTGCCTCGTTAATCGGCAGACCGGCATAGTCAGCCAGTGGAGGTCCCGGAATACGCTCGGGTTCGTCTTCGTGATACAGAGCGCTCCAGTCTCCGGCAAAGTTTATTTCCTGGGATAGGGCAGGCAGTGCCGCCAGCCCCAGGCTAAAAAAACACAGTGCAAGTCGATTGCAAAGCTTCATGCTTCTCCCCCTGTAGATTTGAGCATGTGAAATGTAAGGGTCTGACTCTATGATTTCTGTTGTATCCAGCAAACAGAGGAGTAAGACTCGCTTATTTGGGTTTGGTGCATTGTATGCTTGAAGTTTGAGGCAATACAACCGTAGCCCGCAGAGTAATACAGAACACTCAGCTGGCTGCGTTTTTATCTACATCGGCTCGGTAAGCTCGACCTGAAACTGCATCTGGTTTTGATTATGGCGCCGGGTTCGTACTGTCACGGTATCGCCCGGTTGAAACTGTTCCAGTGCATTGAGCAGGTCATCGCTGTTGCTGATCGACATATCCTCTATACCGATAATCACATCACCCAGAATGACATTGCCACTGGAATCCTGCGCCAGTCCCATCAGCCCCGCTTGTTGGGCGCCCAGGCCGCTAGTGACTTCAGCGACGATAACCCCATCGATACCGTTTTGCTGGCTGATGGCATCGTTCAGGTTGGAAATGCCCAGAATCGGTCTGACTTCTCGCCCGAACTCCTGTAATTGCGGGATAACCCGCTTCACTGTGTTGACCGGAATGGCAAAGCCGATACCGGCATTGGCACCGGAGGGGCTGATGATCTGTGTGTTGACACCGACCAGCTGGCCCAGTGAATTCAGCAAGGGGCCACCTGAATTTCCTGGGTTGATGGAGGCATCGGTCTGAATGGCATCACGAATAGTGCGATTGGTCAGGGAGGTTATTTCACGGCCCAGAGCGCTGACTACCCCCACCGTCATGGTAGTATCCAGACCAAAGGGGTTGCCAATGGCAATCACTTTCCTGCCAACTTGCAGGTTGGCAGAATCACCCAGAGGGAGCGGCGAGAGCAGTTCTTCTGGCGCATCGATTTTCAGCAGGGCCAGATCCTTGTCCGGTGCCAGCCCGACAACCTGGGCTTCCCAGCTGCTCTGATCCTGCAGCCTGATAGTTATTATTCTCGCGTCCTGAACAACATGATAGTTTGTAACTATCAATCCATTGTTATCCCAGACAAAGCCCGTGCCGGCTCCGCGTGGTATTTCTTCCACGTTACGTGAAAACGGGTTACTTCGGACCAGCCCTGAATTGGTGACAAAAACCACGGAAGGGCTGGCAGCACTGAAAATTTCAATATTGTTGGCTTCGTCTTCAGTCTGAAAACTCAGGTACTCGGGTGCCGATTGCAGACCAGGTACCAGCAATATGGAGCTCAGTGCGAAAAGGGAGCCAATGACAAGGGTGTTAATAGATTTTTTCATGGTAATCGAATAGTTTGTTAATACGGTTAGAGGTTTAGGTTGGATTCACTGTCCAAAGTTCCGATGTGTAGCTTTATATGTCCTGTCAGTAGCGAATTTCCCGATTTACTACACATTTACCAGCCACTATGTGTTCATTATCTATGGGGAGCATGTGATATTTTCAAGTCTGTTTCCAGCAAACACCATAGTTTCAGCGTTTTTTTCATTCCAGCAGAGACTGATTTCTTGATTCGGGCGAGATTACGATGAGCCAGGCTCTCACTATTTCACAACGTGATGTGCCTGAAGGTATAAACCTAAAGCTGAATGTGCACCCGGTTATCGAGCGATTGCTCTTGAGCCGTGGTGTGAAGAATGATGCTGAATGTTCACTCGAGCTCTCATCCCTGCTGGACCCGCAGCTGATGCTGAACATCGATGCCGCTGTTCACTTGCTCAGTCACAGTCTGCAGCAGGATGAAAGGGTACTGGTCATCGGTGATTTTGATGCCGATGGTGCAACCAGTACGGCCTTACTGATCCTCTGCCTGAGGGCTTTTGGTTTTACAAACCTTGATTACCTGGTCCCTAATCGTTTTGAATTCGGCTATGGTCTAACGCCTGAAATCGTCGAGCTTGCCAAACTGAGACAACCGGCACTGATCATAACGGTTGATAATGGCATTGCCAGTTTTGAAGGGGTGAGAAAAGCCAAGTCACTGGGTATTAAGGTCCTGATTACCGATCATCATTTGCCTGCGCAGACTCTACCGGATGCGGATTGCATCCTGAATCCCAACCAAGCGGATTGTGCCTTTCCCTCGAAATCCCTGGCTGGGGTTGGGGTGGTTTACTATCTCTTGCTGGCCCTGCGCAGTCAGCTGCGGGAAAGCAATTGGTTCGAGGGCTCTGACCGGCAGGAGCCGAATATGCTGCAGTTTTTGGATCTGGTAGCGTTGGGAACGGTTGCAGATGTCGTGCCTCTGGATGCCAATAACCGTTGTCTGGTCAAGCACGGACTGGCATCGATCAGGGCTGGTCGCGCCCGACCAGGCATCATGGCCATTCTGGCTGTGGCCAACAAAGATTGTCGTACTCTGCAGTCTGCAGATCTGGGGTTTGTGCTTGGGCCTCGCCTGAATGCAGCGGGTCGGCTGGATGACATGAGTCTGGGCATTGAATGTCTCATGAGTTCATCACAACAAGATGCCCTGGAACTTGCACGACAGCTCAATGACCTCAATCAGGATAGAAAAAGTATCGAGGAGAGCATGCAGGCAGATGCACTGGTTATTCTGCAAGAGCTTGATGAGGATGTGCAGTCGCAGGCAGGTATCTGCCTGTATAACGAACACTGGCATTCAGGGGTAGTGGGTATTCTGGCATCTCGTCTGAAAGACCGTTTCCACAAGCCGTGCATCATTTTTGCCGCGAGTGCCGAGAATGATCATGAAATTAAAGGTTCGGCACGATCAATCCCCGGTTTGCATATCAGGGATTTACTGGACAGGATTGCAAGCCGTCATCCCGACCTGCTCAGTCGCTTCGGTGGTCATGCCATGGCAGCCGGGCTCAGCCTTGCACGGGCTGATTTTGAACGCTTTCACTTAGAGTTTATCGAGGAGCTGGAAAGCACGCTGGACGACAGCATGCTGAAACGGGTACTCCTGACAGATGGAGCACTGCCTGCGGATTGCCTGAATCTGGATTTTGCCGAATTACTGGTTTCTGCAGGACCTTGGGGGCAGCATTTTCCCGAGCCACTTTTTTGCGGCAGTTTTGAATGTGTTCAGCAAAGAACGCTGGCGAACAAACATCTGAAACTGCTGCTGCGACCGGAAGGCGCCAGTGAGCTGATTGATGCCATCGCCTTCAATGTCGATGAAGCACTTCTGTCCGTGCAATTCACACAGCTGGAACTTGCCTACCGCCTGCAGCTAAATGAATATCGCGGGCAACGCTCAGCCCAACTCGTGATCGAGTATTTCATTTCCTGTTAAATACGCGTTATCAGGCCAAAAAAAAGCCCCGTGTTCGGGGCTTTTAGACGAGGGCATCTTTCAATCCGATTTATCAGTTGCCCAGCGTTGCGATGTAAGCAGCAACATTGCGAATCGCTTCTTCAGTCGTCAGGATCTGTGCCATTGGCGCCATCTGCTGGCCATAAATGTCACGAGAGTCTGCACCACGCACGCCATTTTTGAAATTCTGTAACTGGCGAACGGTATACCAGGCCTGCTGGCCGGCTATTTTAGGAGCGTTCAAGGCTTCCAGTCCTTCTCCGTTAGGGCCATGACAGGCGGCACAGGTGCCATAAAGTACACGTCCGGCTTCGACGTCCTGGGCCATTCCATTTTGTGACAACATAGCAAGGCAGAAACTGGCTGACAGTAAAAGTTTTAATCTCATCGTTTACTCCTGAATGAATATGAAACAGGCGCTTCAGTACCAGCGGTAAATTAGCGCTCTATGCGGTGGGCATTGTAGCAAATATTGGGCTGTCAAAGTCAGCTTTAACTGCGTAATATGTGCACTTTTTCAGGAAAGCGACTGAAAATTCATGACACAGCAGGATGAGGGGAAAAACAGGCTTATATGACTATCAAATCTGACAAGTGGATTCGTAAGATGGCAGAGCAGCAGGGCATGATTGAGCCCTTTGAGCCGGGACAGGTCCGTGATATTGATGGCAGGCGGGTTATTTCCTACGGGACCTCCAGCTATGGTTATGATGTGCGTTGTGCCAGTGAATTCAAGATATTTACTAATGTACACACCACCAATGTGGTTGATCCGAAAAATTTTGATGAATCCAGTTTTGTCAGCATTGATGAAAATGTCTGCATCATCCCCCCGAACTCTTTTGCGCTGGCCAGAACCGTTGAGTATTTCCGGATTCCTTCCAATGTATTGACTGTCTGTTTGGGTAAATCGACTTATGCACGCTGTGGCATCATCGTTAATGTCACACCATTGGAGCCTGAATGGGAAGGTCACGTGACACTTGAGTTTTCCAATACCACCCCCTTGCCGGCAAAGATTTATGCCAATGAAGGCGTGGCCCAGATGCTGTTTTATGAGTCTGACGAACAATGCGAGACGACTTACAAGGATCGTAATGGAAAATACATGGGTCAAACGGGCGTGACGCCACCCCGGTCTTAGCCCTCAGTTCCATAAAGGCAGCTCCTTGCTGTCAAAGGGACCTGCAGGTGCTGCTCATCCGTGAACCGTGTTTATCCGGATTTCCTTTTTTATTACATAAGATTACGTGCAGTTTGAAGGGTATAATGGCGACAGAAGTCAGTAAGTTTGCCGGTAATCAGCCATGTTGAGTGTTAAGGACTTATTCTGCGAGCGTGATGAACGGGTTCTGTTTCAGAACCTGAGTTTTTACATGGCAGCCGGTGAAGTCTGGCAGATCGAAGGCTCCAATGGCAGTGGCAAAACGACTCTGTTGAGAATTTTGTGTGGTCTCAATGATGAATTCGAGGGCAGGATTGAATGGCAGGGTCAGGATATCCGCAGGGTTCGGCAGGATTTCAATCAGTCGCTGTTTTATCTGGGGCACACACCGGCCATAAACAAAACCCTGACCCCTAAAGAAAACCTCAGCTGGTTTTGCGCCTCACGGGGTTTGCATAAACAGGATCAGATCAAACAGGCACTGAACAGTTTCAATTTATATGGCTATGACGATATGCCCTGTTATCAGTTATCTGCAGGACAGCAACGCCGGGTCAGCCTGGCCCGTATGAAATTAAGTGAAGCCCCTTTATGGATTGTTGATGAGCCTTTCACAGCGCTGGATAAGCAGGGGGTCATTGAGCTAGAAGCATTTTTTGCCGCACATGCTGCCCAGGGTGGCACGGTGATCCTGACGACTCATCACCGACTGGAAATTGAACATGGTGTGAAAAGTATCAATCTGGACAGGCTAGCGGGACTGGCAGCATGAATATCATTGCAGCGACAATCAGGCGTGAACTGTTGATCGCCTTTCGCAGCCCGGGAGATATCATCAACCCGCTGATGTTTTTTATTATTGCCGTAACCCTGTTTCCCCTGGGCGTAGGTGCAGATACCGAGTTTTTAAGCCGGATTGCCAGTGGCATTATCTGGGTGACGGCATTGCTGGCTGTGATGCTATCCATGGACAGTCTTTTCCGGGCTGACTATGAAGACGGTTCGCTGGAACAGTTATTGTTAAGCCCGCAGCCCCTGTATTTCATTATTCTGGCCAAGGTGGGCAGTCACTGGTTGGTTTCTGGTTTGCCTATTGTGATACTGGCGCCTGTGCTGGCCAGCATGCTGGCTTTACCTGCTGAGGCGATGCTGCCACTGCTGGCCGGACTGTTGATCGGCACACCCATTCTGACACTGATCGGTGCCGTTGGCATGGCCCTGACGGTGGGGCTTTCACGCAGTGGTTTGCTGCTTGCTGTGTTAGTATTACCTCTTTATGTACCGGTGCTGGTTTTTGGTACCGGTACCGTCAGTACGGCCCTGGGCGGCCTGGGAATTTCAGGTTTGCTGGCCTTGCTGGGAGCCATGTTGGTCCTGGCTATTTGCCTTGCGCCGCTGGCGATCATGGCAGCCTTAAGAATTAGTGTGAGTTGAGATAACGATGTGGCAATGGCTTTTTAAACTGGGCTCACCCAAGTGGTTTTACACCATGAGCGGGCAGTTTATGCCCTGGCTGACGGTTATCACCGTCATTCTGCTAGGTGTAGGGCTGGTCTGGGGGCTTGCCTTCACACCGCCGGATTACCAGATGGGTGAAAACTATCGTATTGCCTATATCCATGTGCCCACTGCCATTATGTGCTACTGGTGGTATGGCATGATGGCCTGCTTTTCAGCGGCTTACCTGATCTGGCGAATCAAAATGGCGGATATGGCTGCCAAGGCCTGTGCACCGATTGGTTTTACCATAACGGCAGTTGCCCTGTTTACCGGTTCTGTTTGGGGCATTCCCACCTGGGGAACCTGGTGGATATGGGATGCCCGCCTGACCTCGACACTGGTGATGTTGTTTCTGTTTGCCGGGGTCATGGTGCTGAGATCGGCCTTTGATTCTGTGGATGCTGGTGCCAAGGCAGCTGCTGTGTTGAGTCTGGTTGGTGTGGTCAATATCCCGATAGTGGTCTATTCAGTTGAATGGTGGAATACCCTGCATCAGGGCGCGAGCAATCTCTCACTGAGTAATACCCAGGCAAATCCGCCAGAAGTCTGGCTGCCGGCATTTTTCACCGGTTTCGGCATTTTTGGTTTTTTCATGCTGGCACTGATCCTCAGAACCAGAAACGAAATCCTGCAGCGTGAACGTCGGGCTGACTGGGTGAGGGAAATTTTCCGACCGGGTAAGGGTGAGTTTTAATGGGCAGCTTTGACAGTTTTAGTGATTTTCTGTCCATGGGCGGCTATGCCGAATATGTCTGGTCAGCCTATGCTTTTTTTGCGCTGGTGCTGGTATTCAATATTTGGCAGCCCATGCTGGCCAGGAAAAAATATTTCAAGCAACAGTTGAAACGTGAGCAGGTGCAGGCTGAACGCGCACAGGCTCAGCAAAACAATGAGGAGTACGGTAATGGCAGCGCAACGTAAGCAGCGCATAATGATTGTCGGTTTCATTGTCGCCGGTTCGGCAGTGGCCGTGGGCCTGGTACTGTTTGCCCTGAACCAGGGGATCAATGTGTTTTATACGCCGACTGAAGTGGCGCAGGGAGCGGTACCCAGCGGTCAGAATTTCAGAATCGGTGGCATGGTGAAAACAGGCTCGCTGCGTTCAAGCGAACTGGGGGGCACGCAGATAGAGTTTCTGGCGACGGATTGTCTGGCAGAAATACCGGTATCCTACACCGGTGTGTTACCCGATTTATTCCGCGAAGGGCAGGGTGTTGTCGCCGATGGTTTTATTGACAGTCAAGGGATTTTTCAGGCCAATCAAATCCTTGCCAAGCATGATGAGAATTACATGCCTGCTGAATCAGTAGCAGCCATGGAAGCCTCGGGAGCCAGCTGTGATCCCTGAACTTGGAAACTTTTCACTGATTCTGGCCTGTTGTCTGGCCAGTCTGATGGCCATCATTCCAATGGCAGGTGCTGTTAGTAATAATCAGTTATGGATGTCGCTGGCTCGCCCGCTGAGCTCCGGTATCTGGGTATTCATGCTGCTGAGTTTTGCCTGCCTGGCTTATGCCTTTCTCAATGATGACTTTTCCGTGAACTATGTCGCCAATAACTCAAATAGCCTGCTGCCAACGCGCTATAAATTTACCGGGGTGTGGGGTGGACATGAAGGGTCACTGCTTTTATGGGTATTGATACTGGCTTCCTGGTCCTATGCGGTTAGTCTTTTCAGCAGAAATCTGCCACTGGATATACTTGCCAGGGTGCTGTCTGTGATGGGTATCATTACGAGCGGTTTTTTACTGTTCATGCTGCTGACCTCCAACCCCTTCGAGCGCAGCCTGCTCAATACCCCTCTTGATGGCAGGGACCTCAATCCTCTGTTGCAAGACTTCGGCCTGATTGTACATCCGCCCTTTTTGTACATGGGCTATGTCGGTTTTTCGGTTGCCTTTGCCTTTGCCATTGCCGCCTTGCTGAGTGGACGATTGGATGCAGCCTGGGCTCGCTGGACAAGACCCTGGACCAATGCGGCCTGGTCTTTTCTGAGTGTCGGGATTGCTCTTGGCAGTTGGTGGGCCTACTACGAACTGGGTTGGGGAGGCTGGTGGTTTTGGGATCCAACAGAAAATGTTGCCTTTATGCCCTGGTTGATAGGCACGGCACTGATCCATTCTCTGGCGGTTACCGAAAAGCGTGGTGTCTTTAAAAGCTGGACGGTACTGTTGGCCATTGCTGCGTTTTCGCTAAGTTTGCTGGGTGCTTTTATCGTTCGTTCGGGTGTGCTGACCTCGGTGCATGCCTTTGCCGTTGACCCAGCCCGCGGCATGGTACTGCTGACACTGATGCTGCTAGTCATCGGCTCCTCCTTGTTTTTATATGCCTTGCGTGCCCCGGTGGTGAAAAGTACGGCTTCCTATACGCTGACTTCCCGTGAAGTCATGCTGCTGATCAATAATATTATTCTGGTGGTCGCGACTGCTGCTGTCCTGCTGGGCACGGTTTATCCGCTGCTGCATGAGGCGGTTTACGGTGAAGCCAACCGGGTTTCAATAGGGCCACCGTATTTCAATACCATCTTCTTGCCGCTGATGGGTTTGCTGGCTTTTGTACTGGGAATCGGCTCTTGTTCCCGCTGGAAAAACACCTCTGTTGACTACCTCAAACAACAGTTGCTCAAGGTCTTCATAGCCAGTGTTGCGCTTGGCATCATTATCCCTGTGATCACCACCGGTGGTTTCAATCTGGGGGCAATCATTGCCATGGTATTGGCCGTCTGGATCATGCTCACCATTATCAAAGACATGATCAATAAAACAGCTAACAAGCCCACACGGTGGAAAGGATTGAAGGCCCTGAGTCTGAGCTATTACGGTATGCAGATTGCCCATCTTGGGATGTCTGTCATTATTCTGGGTGTTTGCCTGACCAGTCAGTACAGCGTCGAACGGGATGTGCGTCTGATGCCCGGAGAAAGTGAAACAATCGGCCGGTATGAATTTGTTTTTGAAGGCGTGACAACGGAACAGGGTCCCAATTATGAAGCCGACCGGGGGACGGTTACAGTTCTGAAAGATGGCGAAAGCTACCTGACCCTGCGACCGGAGAAACGCTTCTATTTTGCCACGCGTGCCGTGCAAACCGAAGCAGCTATTGATGTCGGCCTTTTCCGCGATTTATTCACCGCACTGGGTGACGAACGGGGTGATGGTAGCTGGGTTATACGGATTCACTTCAAACCTTTTGTGTTCTGGATATGGATGGGGGCTTTCCTAATGGCATTTGGCGGGGTGCTGGCAATAACAGATAAACGTTACCGCAGCAAAAAAGTTGCGGTCAGCAAGCCTCAGAAAGTCAATGTCAGTGATACAGGAAAGCTGGCAGGAGAGGCTTCATGAATCAGCGTGTAAAACTTTTTATTCCAGGTGTCTTTTTTATATTGATGCTAGGCTTGCTGCTGTTTGGTTTGGGACGAAATCCCAATCAGGTTCCTTCAGCTCTGGTCGACCGTCCACTACCTCAATTCAGCCTGCCGGAGCTGAATCAGGAGTTGGTAAGTGTAAGCAGCAGTGATCTCCAGGGTAGTATTTCTATTATCAATTTTTGGGCTACCTGGTGCCCTCCCTGCCATGTTGAACATCCCTACCTGGTAGAAATCAGTGAAAGTGAGTCTGATGTCAGGTTTATAGGCGTCAACTACAAGGACGACCTTGTAGAAGCCAGGCTTTTTCTCGAGGAAAAAGGCTCACCGTTTGAGCAGGTAATTATCGATCTTGATGGCAGTCTAGGTATAGATTTTGGTGTGGCTGGCGCACCAGAGACTTTCATTGTTGACAGTTTCGGGACCATTCGCTATCGCCATGTCGGCATTATTAACCACCAGATCTGGGCGGAAACATTCGAGCCGATCATTGCCCGATTAAAATAATGGCCAGACTTGCCCTCTTCATGATCTTCACGGTGCTCTGCATGAATAACTTGCAGGCTGCAATTGAGGTATATCAGTTTGACTCCCCTGATCAGGAAGAGCGGTTTCACCAGTTAAGTGATCAGTTACGTTGCCCTATGTGTCTTAATTCGAATCTGTCAGGCTCAGATGCGCCGATAGCCGCAGACTTGCGTGCTGAAATTTATGAGCAGATTATTGATGGCAGGACGAATGATGAAATCATCGATTTCATGACGCAACGTTATGGTGATTTTATTAATTACCGACCGCCACTTAACCGGGGAACAGTGCTTCTATGGTTTGGTCCACTGCTACTCTTACTGGCTGGGTTGCTGGTAGTCTGGCGCATGGTCAGATCAAATCAGTCTGCAGATCAGGCGCTTGCTCTGACAGCTGAACAACAGCAAAAGCTTGAAAAAATCCTAACGGGCAAAAAATAAATGACGGGACTTAGCCTTTATCTTGTTCTGATGATGCTACTTGCATCCTGTTTTGTCATTTTGCCGGTCTGGCGCTATCAGGGACAGGCACGTAATCAGCAGGATGAATTGCGCAAGCAGCAGAATATTCTTGCCTTCGAACAAAGCAAGCAAGAGCTCGAGGCCAGTTTGGCTGACAAGCTGTTAAGCCAGGATGAGTACCATACCCTGCGTACCGAACTCGAACTCAACTTTCTCGAAGATATGGAAAACCAGGCTGACAGCAATCGCAGTTCAGCTTCCTCCTATACCAGAGCTTTACCCTTAAGTCTGTTAGTCATCATTTTGCTTGCAAGTTTCTTGCTTTACCGGCAGATCGGTTCAGAACGGGAGCTGGCGATACCAGCCCTGCTTGAACAGCTGGAGGCTGCAACTAGCGAAGAGGAACAGCTCGCTGGATTGCAGGAAATTGCCCTTATTCTGGATGGCCGCTTCAGTCGTCGTAGCTCGGATATACAAACAGGGTTCACCCTGGGAACACTGTATATCAGCCTGGACCGTTTTGATGATGCGGTAAGGGTGTTTAACCAGCTTGCCCGGGAAATGCCAGAGGAGGATGCCGATAAGGCAGCGGTACTCGGGCAGCTGGCTCAGGCGCAGTATTTGCGTGACGGCTCCACCCTCACGCCAGCCGTGCAGGCGACAATGGATCAGGCTTTGCAAATAAATTCCAATGAGCAGGCCATCATGAGCCTGCTGGCTTTTGAAGCCTTTGTGTCAGAAGATTATGCTCAGGCAATCACGTACTGGCGTCGGCAGATATCCCAGTTGACACCGGGCAGTGCCCAAGTGGCTGAACTGAATCAGCGTATCGCCACCATCGAGGAATTGATGGGCGTCGAACAGGAAAGTCCAAGCGATGGGGGTGTTTCCGTCACTGTGCAGGTGGATATCGATAATGCCATCCGGGACCAGATAGAACCCGATATGCGGCTGTTTATTTTTGCGCGCAGTGAAAGCATGCCCGTACCCTTGGCTGCCAGGGATTTTGCCATCAGTGATTTCCCCCTAACAGTGACCCTGGATGAAAGCATGGCGATGCTGCCCCAGTTCAGCCTGTCCTCTGTTGATAGCGTTTTTGTCGGTGCAACAATTGCCCGCGACGCAACGGCCCAGCAGGGTGGGTTTCGTGCGGTGTCAGAATCGTTTGAACTGGAAGGACTGGACGCGCCTATCGAGCTGCTGATCTCCGAACCTGTCCCCTGACAGTCAACTCAACTTTTACAACTAGAGACTAAAGCGTGAGTAATCTAGCTGCACTTCGCTCAGTTTTTGCCAACAGAAACTTTGCCATATATGTTTGTGCAAACGGCATTTCACTGATTGGCTTCTGGATGCAGCGCCTGGCTATCAGCTGGCTGACTTGGGAATTGACGGAATCTGAGTTCTGGGTAGGTGCGGTGGCTTTTGCCGAGCTTGCGCCACTGCTGATTGTAAGCCCAGTGGTTGGGGTTTGGGCCGATCATTTTAATCGCAAACATCTCACCATCATGACGCAATGCGGCATGATGCTGCAGGCTCTGATTCTGTATGTGCTGATCATAATAGGCGTGATCAATGTCGAGCTTTTGTTTTTCTTTGCCCTGCTCGACGGCATATTACAGGCTGCACATCAGCCCATTCGACTTTCCATCGTGCCTAATCTGGTGGAACGTAAGGATATCGTTTCTGCCTCATCCTTTACTGCCGTATTATTTAATGTGGCACGATTGTTGGGTCCGGCCCTGGCCGGAGTGGTCATCAGTCTGTTTGGAACAGCCATTGCGGTCCTGTGTAATGCCATTACCTACATCCCCATATTGATTGCCTGGTCCTTTATTCATCTGCCAAAAAACAATCCCGGAAAAAATAAAAGCACTATTTTGAAAGGCATCAGAGAAGGGGTTGTGTACATTAAGAATATTCCGGCGCTGGGCGATATCTTCTTTTTACAGACCATACTGGCCTGTGGTATCCGGCCAGTGACACTTATGCTGGCGGCATTCATTGGTGCTGTTTACGGAGGTGGGGCTGAAGACCTTGCGATCTATACAGCCGTACTGGGCTTTGGTGCCGTTGCTGGCGGCATGTATATCACCTTACGGGGACGGGCCCAGGGTCTGGTAATGAGCATGCTGCTTAACAGTCTGCTTTCCATCGTCGGTCTGGCATTTTTTGCCTGGACCCAGCGGTACCTCTTGGGGCTGCTGTTTATTTTTATTGTCGGCTGGACAGTGACCCTGAGTGCAGTAGCCAGTCAAACCATGATCCAGAACAGCATTGATGATGCCGTGCGCGGCAGGGTGCTTTCTTTATGGGCGGCAATGACCCGGGGAGCGACCGCCATTGGAGTGCTGGTGATTGGTGTATTTGCGGATTATTTTGGCCTGTTCTGGCCCAATTTTTTCGCGGCATTGATCTGTCTTGTTGGATTGATCTGGTACTGGCGGCATTATCGCCAAATGCAGGACTACTTCGAGGCCGACGCCGTGCCTGAAGCTAATGTGTGATGGAATAGATCACGTAATTCACGCCAAACTCAATGCCCATCTTGGCATCGCTTTGCGGATAATTCGGATTGTCCTGATGCTGCCAGGCATCGCCCATATCATTATTGAATGAAATGGCGACCATGATGCGGCCGTCGTCATCCAGGATGGCTTTCCACTGGGGTATTGCACCATCATTGCGGTAGGGCACGCCGGCATAGGAAAGGCTGCGCATGTTGCTGATCTGATGGCGCTGGCCCAGATCATAAATAATGCTGAAGAGCTGATGATCAGCCGGCAGGTCAACAATCTGGCGATCTGGGAATACCCGCGTCATGCTGCGCATAAAGCCAGCCCATTCCGGGCTACCGAAAAAACTGTCTGCCAGTAAAAATCCGCCACGCAAAAGATAATCGCGCAACTTGGCAGCCTGTGAATCTGTTAGACTCCAGTTACGTGGCATGCCAACAATCAGAAAGGGCCAGTTAAAGACATCGTCGCCGTCATCAAGGTTTACGGGCTGTTCAACGGAGCGCACATCCAGCGTGGTCAGACGCCTTAACAGGCGGGCAAAAGTTCGGTCTCCACGTGGATAGTCCACGGCCCAGCTGGTGCCACCGCGCTCCCAACCATAATCCCGGGCACCCGAAGAATACATCAGTCTGCCAACAACAAACTCTCCGGGTACCCGGTAATCGGCTGGCAATTCTTCATGGGCATCACTTTCCAGTGGCTGCAGTACACGAAATTCGCGCTGGGCGAAGGAAGAAGTACTGGAAAAGGCAAGAAACACAGTAAGCAATCCTGTGGCAAGCCTGAGTATGGAAAATGGCAGAGCCTTCATAGTGTTCTTATAGCAGCTGCAGGCAAGATGAACAAGCCGCACTTGTCAGGCTATAGACTTTGATGACAGGCGCGGCTAAGCTGGAGCGAATTTCTTTTAAACAGACGAGCGGCTTAAGATACTGGGAATACGCATGAGTTTTACCGACAATGAATCAACCGCGACTGCGACTGCCAGTGCCTTACACCGATTTAACCGCTACGAAATAAAATACTATCTGCCAGAAAATAAAATACCTGAATTTCGTGAAAAAATACGCGAACGCATGGGCGAGGATATTCATAAAAATGCCTGTTCACGACGTGTCAGTAGTATTTATTATGACAGCAGGGATCTGCGCTTTTACTGGGAAAAAATCGAAGGGCTGCGCTTTCGACGCAAACTGCGCATCCGTGCCTATGGGGAGCCAGAGCTGATCAATGATGAATCAAGGGTGTTCGTTGAAATCAAGCAACGGGTTAATCGCGTCACCCAGAAAAGGCGAATACCCATGCCTTATCATCAGGCCAGACTGCTTTGCGACCAATGGGAAGATCCGAGCAACCCTGAATTGCGGCAGGCCTTTGTCAATGAAGTATTGATGTTGTCAGAATCGGTAAAGCTGCAGGCGGTTGCCATGACCACCTATCACCGCGAAGCCTTTGTCGGTGTGGATGCTGATCTGGGACTACGCATTACACTGGATCACACTATTCAGGGTCGCAACAAGGATTTATCGCTGAGTATGCGTTCTGAAAATAAATTCATCATTCCTTCTCACATCTCCATTGTTGAGGTGAAAGCCAATGAAAGGGTGCCGACCTGGTTCACCGACCTGGCTGCCAGTATGGGGCTGGAGGTGGTTAGGGTATCCAAATACTGTAAAGCCATTGAGGCAACAGCCACTATTCCGGATATCCGCCTCAGTTTAAAGAATCTGCCAGAGCCGCTGAGTCTGGTAAGCACAAGTCATACTTAAGGAGCTAACATGAATCTGGATATTGTCGATTTATCCGGTACTTTCAATACGCTGGATATCATCCTGGTCTTGTCGCTCTCGTTTGTGTTATCGACGCTTGTCGGTTTTGTTTACCGGGCAACACATCAGAATATTTCTTACAGTCAGTCCTATGTGCAGACGCTTATTGTAGTGTGCATGGTTATTGCTGTTCTGATGCTTGTCGTTGGCTCTAATATTGCGCGTGCTTTTGCACTGGTAGGTGCTTTTTCAGTCATTCGCTTTCGTAATGCATTGAAAGAAACCCGTGATGTCGGGTTTATCTTTCTAGTCATGGCTATTGGTATGGCAACCGGCACCCGTTTTTATGCACTGGCCATAGCAGCCACTGTTTCTATTTGTGTGGTGATACTGCTGATGATGAAGCTCGATGCCTTTGCCAGCAATATCCAGCGCCAGGTTGTGAAAGTCCAGGTTCCTCCGGATGGAGATTTCGATAAACTGGTCGAAGATGAACTGATTAAGCTGACTAAAAGTTTTGAACTGGTCAGTACCGAGACCATTCGCAACGGGGCCTTGCTTGAACTTCTGTATACCGTTGAACCCAATCCGGGTATTCAGGCGAGGGATATGGTTATGCGCTTGTCGGATGTCAACACCGGTCAGCGGGTGACGGTATTAAGTGGCTATGACCAGACCGACTTATAGACTGCAGCCAGATTGATGCACTCATTTGTCGCTCTGCTCATTTAGCAGCATTCTTTACCTGTGCTAAGATTCAGGACAGGCATTAAAACCTTCAGCGGTCAGTACTTATGGATCAGTATTCACAGCGAGAGCAAATAAGACGTTCCTGGTGGAAACGTGCCGTTCCTGTAAGGGTAAGGCATCACAGCCGGCTGATCTTTTCCTCATTGCTAGTTCTGCTGTTAATGGGGTTCATGCTGGGCTCCTACCGTATCAACCCCATTGTCTTCACCCACGAAAGCGAAGAACAGACCACCAATTCCCGATTTAATATCATTGGCCTGGTAGATCTCTTTGACCTGAATCAGTCACACAGTATTAACCTGTCCATCAGTGATGAGAATTATCGGCTCATGATGGAAGATTATTTGCGCAATGGATTAAAAACCTGGGTCCCAGCGGATATTGAGATTGACGGAACTTTGATACCGAATGTCGGTGTCAGGCTAAAAGGCAATTCAACCCTGCGAGAGTTGAGCCGCAATTCTCGGGGTTGGGGAAGACGTAATCCCATGAGTAATGCCAGTTTTGATAACCCCTCCACCTTGCCTTTAGCAGTCAGCTTTGACAAGTATGAAAATGATGTGGCTTATCAGGGGCGCGAAGAGCTCGCTATTAGGCCAGCCCGTACTGGCGGCACCAACCTGAATGAAGCAATAGCCTTGCAGTTGATTGCGGATTCGGGCCAGGTGTCACAGGATTTCACCTGGGCCAGGTTCCAAGTCAACGACTATCCGACAACGACTCGTCTGGTGATAGAGAATCCGGACAAACGTTATGCTGAAGCAATCGGCATGGGCAGTGGTGTTCTGTATAAATCACGTAGTGAAAACCGCTTTCGCTATCGTGGCGAAGAAGACAGCAGCTATGAGCGTGATTTTGATCAGATCAATGCTAAAAACACACATGGCATGACGCCCGTGATTGAGTTGCTGAAGTGGTTGGATACAGTCAGTGTTGAAGACTTTGACAGAGAACTGGCTGACTGGGTTGATGTGGAGAGTTTTGCCTATTATGTAGCCACTCAGGACCTCTTGCAGAACTTTGACGACATGTCAGGGCCGGGCAAAAACTTTTTACTCTGGTACGATCTGGGTGATGAAAAATTTACCGTCATCAGCTGGGATATGAATCTGTCTCTGGGTACCGGCAATTTTCTTGGCGGCTTCGGCTACGGCTACGGCAATCCTTTGAAAGAGCGTTTCGTTCGCAGTGAACTTTTTCAGCCTGAAATTCAGCAAGCACGTGAAACCTTGCTGCAAAGCTGGACCTTCAGGAATACTGCCGTCAGAACCTTAGACAGATTGTCAGAATCTGTTCCCCTGTCAGATGCGCTGACAGAAGAGCAGGCCCTTCGTGATCTGTCCCGTGTACGTCGTAGTCTGCAATTTGTCCGATAAAATAAGCAATACAACACAGGGAGATTAACTGGTTTGCCTAAATGGGTTGAGGGTAAGGTCGTCAATAATATTCATTGGCATGAAAATCTGTTTTCCCTGCAGGTGGAAGCCGCGGTCAATAAATTTATCGCTGGTCAGTTCACCAGTCTGGCACTGGATATTGATGGTGAACGGATTGCCCGGCCTTACTCATTTTTGAGTTCTCCGGGGCAGCAACCGCTGGAGTTTTTTTTCTATGTGGCAACAGATGGAGTGCTCTCTAATGCCCTGGTCAAGCTGCAGCCTGGCGACAGTTTATGGCTTAAAGAGCAGGCCAATGGCTTTTTCACATTGGAAGAGGTGCCTGCCTCCCGCGATTTGTGGATGTTGGCAACCGGAACCGGGGTTGCCCCGTATTTTTCAATGCTGGGCAGTGAAGAAATCTGGCAGCGTTACCGTCATGTCGTCTTGGTACAGGGTGTGCGTAGCAAGCCGGACTTGCAATACCAGAACCTGGTAACAAGCTATCAAGAGTCTTACCCCGGACGTTTTTATTTTCAGCCTTTTGTCAGTCGTGAAGCCTGTGAGGGTGCCATTCAAGGCAGGATTCCTGATAGTCTTCGCGATGGAGATCTGGAAGCACGCATTGGGCTTAATCTGGATGTGGAACACTCGCAGGTAATGCTATGCGGCAATCCTGATATGGTGAAAGACACGGTGGAGTTGCTGAAGCAGCGTGGCTTCAAGAAAAACCTGCGTCGGAAGCCGGGGCAGATTACCACCGAAAACTACTGGTAAGGATTCAGGCCAGAACGGCCACACTTTTAATCTGGGCGTAGACTTTTTTTCCGATTTCGAGTTGTAAGCGTGCAACAGACTTTCTGGTGATCCGGGCCAATACTGTTTGCCCGTTCATGTCTAGGTAGACGGTGGCCTGTGCTGAATTCTCATCCTGAATACCTTTTACCACGGCGGGCAGAATATTCAGAATACTGCTGTCTTCCTGGACATTGAGGGCCAGACTCACATCCTGAGCAGCCAGTCGCAGGCGAATCGATTTTGCCCGGGGTAGGGCATCGCCAGGCACTGTAAACGGGCCGAGGACAGAGTTGAGTTGGTTAAGGTGAAAAGTAGTATCGTAAGTGTCAGCCACAGCACTAATGATAGATTCAGCCTGCGCACGATGCGATAGCGACAAGTCGGCACGGGTCAGTAATTGCTCAATGGGTCCGGCAGCTTTGATACAGTGATCTTCAATAAAAATCAGCTGGTCGGCCAGGCGGGCAATCTCCTCATTGGAATGCGTCACATAAATGATGGGTATGTTCAGCTCTCTGTTGAGTGAGCTTATATAGGGAATCAGCTCATCTTTTCTCGTCTGGTCCAGTGAAGACAGAGGCTCATCCATCAGCAGGATGCTGGGATTGACTGCAAGTGCTCTGGCAATGGCAACCCGTTGCTGTTCCCCACCGGAAAGGTAATTGGTTTTACGGTCCAGTAGCAGGTCCAGTTCCATCAATTCAATGATTTGTTCCAGCGGTATTTTACTGTCACATTGTTGAATGCGTTTCAGACCGTATTCAATATTTCGACGGACATTCAAATGGGGAAATAGGCTGGCTTCCTGAAAGACATAAGCAAGTGGACGCTGGTGGGCAGGAATAAAAAGCTCATTCTGTTGCCAGATTTCTTCCCCGACTTTCAAATATGAGCCAGGGTGTTTTTCCAGTCCTGCAAGGGCGCGTAGCAGGGATGTCTTGCCACAGCCTGATTTCCCAAAGACAGCGGTAATGCCCTGTAAGTCAATTTCGAACTGGAAGTTCAGCGGCGTACTGCGCTGTATGTTAAAAGCAGCACGTAGCTTCATAAACGTACGACCTTGAAACGTCCATTCATGGCATAAATGGCCAGTAGCAGGCTGAAGGATAAAAGCAGCAAAGCTGCAGACAGGATGTGTGCCTTGGTGTATTCAAGCGTTTCGACGTGTTCGTAAATGGCGATGGAAAGCACCTGGGTCTCACCAGGAATGTTGCCGCCAATCATTAATACCACTCCGAATTCGCCGATGGTATGCGCGAAACCCAGCACGCTGGCTGTTAAAAAACCCGGTCGGGCGAGGGGTAAGGCAATCGAAAAAAAACGGTCCAATGGTGTGGCCCGCAAGGTTGCCGCAACTTCAAAAGGGCGTGGGCCAATATGACTGAAAGCATCCTGCAGAGGTTGTACGACGAAGGGCAGGGAGTAAAACACTGAACCAATAAGCAGGCCGCTGAAGCTGAATGCCAGAGGTTGGGCGCCGAATGCCTGCATTAATGAACCCAGGGGGCCATTGGCGCCAAGCAGTAGGAGTAAATAAAAACCCAGGACGGTAGGTGGCAGTACCAGAGGCAGGGCAATCATGGCTTCGGGGATGAATTTAAAGCGCCAGGATGTGCGTGCCAGGAACCAGGCCAGAGGCGTGCCGATGAGCAGCAATATTACCGTGCTTAGCAGGGCCAGTTGCAGTGTCAGCAGCAGGGCTGTCAGATCGGCGGAAGATAACATGAGCCTATGTGTGTTCTATTTCGGGCTAGGGTCGATGCAAGATGGTAAGTGTGCTCAGGTTTGATGTCCAGCAACAAGCCGTAAATCCGGCATGGCCTGTTTCGGGGTCCAAGGTATTAGCAGATGCTGATTATGGATTAAAACTGCTAGAATACCGGCACTATGGCCGATACAAAACCAGCACTCATCGATAAATACGGCAGACAGATCGATTATGTCAGGCTGTCCCTGACGGATCGCTGTGATTTTCGTTGCGTCTATTGCATGTCAGAAAAAATGACCTTTCTGCCGCGTAAACAGATTTTGAGCCTGGAGGAAATTTATCGGCTTGCGCGTATATTTACTGAACTGGGTGTGAAAAAACTTCGCCTGACCGGCGGTGAACCCCTGATTCGAAACAATGTCATGTCCCTGATTCGCAAACTGGGTGCCTTGCCCGGTCTTGAAGAACTGCTGTTGACCACCAATGGCTCTCATCTCGGGGAAATGGCAAGGGAATTAAAAGAGGCCGGTGTCAATCGCATCAATATCAGCCTGGACAGTCTTGATGCAGATAAATTCAAGCGCATGACACGCACCGGTGAGTTGAGAAAAGTCCTACAGGGCATAGAAGCAGCAGTTGCAGCAGGTTTCGACAGTATCCGGCTTAACAGTGTCATTCTGCGGGGCATCAATGATGGTGAAATTCTCGGTCTCTTGGAATATGCCATGCAGTTGGGTATCAATATCGCATTTATCGAAGAAATGCCGCTAGGCGAAATTGCCGACCATAGCCGTCTGGACACCATGGTTTCTAACGAAGACGTCAGGGGCATCATAACAGAGCGTTATCAGCTGACGCCGGTCGAGATGACGACTGCAGGTCCTTCACGCTATTACGAACTGGCAGGTCATCAGACACGGGTCGGTTTCATATCGCCGGTGTCGCACAATTTTTGTGAAAGTTGTAATCGCGTCAGGTTGACTGTTGAAGGGCGGCTTTTACTCTGTCTGGGTAATGAGTATTCCAGTGACCTGAAAGAATTAATGCGATCACAGTCCGGAGACGATGCAGCGCTGAAACAGGCTATTGTCAATGCGATGGATATCAAGCCCCTGCGTCACCATTTCTATGATGATGATCATGCGCAGATCGTCCGTTTTATGAACATGACTGGAGGATAGTCAGTGGGCAATAACAAAGCACGGGAGGAGTTTGTTCCTCTGAATATAGCTGTGGTCACGGTCTCGGATACCCGCACTGAGGAAAACGATACTTCAGGCAGATACCTGCAAGATGCTCTCATGCAGGCTGGGCACCGACTGGCAGAAAAGCATATCTGTAAAGATGATATTTACCGTCTGCGCGCGCTGGTCGCGAATCTCGTCGCGGATCATGGGATACAGGCGATTATTACAACGGGTGGGACCGGTTTTACCCGGCGCGATAATACCTTGCTTGCCATCAGTCCTTTGCTGGACAGCAGCATTGACGGCTTCGGTGAACTGTTTCGTTCTCTGTCTTACCAGGATATTGGTTCTTCGACGATTCAATCCAGGGCCTTTGCAGGACTAAGTAATGATACGGTGATTTTTTGTGTGCCCGGTTCAACTGGCGCCTGTAAAACGGCCTGGGAAGGAATTATTGCCGAGCAGCTTAACAGCCAGCACAAGCCCTGTAACTTTGTCGGAAGAATCAGTGAATAAGCTAAAAAAAAAGCGCAGCCTGAAAAAAAAGAAGGGAGTGACTCAAGCAGGCTGCGCTAAGGGGATTACTGTAGAACTGCTATAGGCCAAGGGGGGGAGCTTATTGCAAGTTCTTAAAATACTGTTAAATTTCAGGCAAATGATGCCCAAAGGGTCAGTACCGGTACAACCAGTACGGCTAATGTACTTAAAGCTGATGTCGTGTACTCCACCAGCGTTTCTCTTTCTTCACTGCTCATTACTTCGTTGATCATCTAGAGGCTCCTTTTAAGACTGATATTTCAGATCATTTTTGCGTTTCTTTTAAAAACGCGGGGCTATAGTAACACAGTAAATCCAAAAAAGTAACACAATGTGTATTATATTCACGTTTATTGGTTGTTTCTCGATTATTTTGGAGTTTCTCACCAGAAAAAAATTGTAATATATTGATATATAATACATTTATTAGGTATTGCAGACTGCGAATTTAAGTAACACTTAAGGTGGAAGTATTAATATTTGATTAAATTTCGTTCAATAAAGTAAAAAATACTGAAAAGTGTTACCTTTTTCACACTTTCAGTCGCCAGAAAAACCGAAAGAGACTTGCGCATTGCTCAGATGCGGCCATAATTCATGCTTTTCCAGCTTAGATCGATAAAAAATGCCAGTAACACTTCCAGCACTGTCAGGAAAACGTATTGCTATACCGGAAAGTCGGCAATTGTGGCTTTTGAGCGAGATGATAAGAAAACGTGGCGCCAGCGTTATGGCTGTTCCGCTGGTGGCTATCTATGATGCGCCTGACCCGACTCCTGTGCTGGCATGGCTGCATGCGTTTACTAAGCACCCGCCCGACATACTCATTCTGCTAACGGGTGAAGGTCTGCGGCGACTCAACAAGCTGGCAAAAAAACATGATATGACTGAGGCCTTTATCCATGCTCTGGCATCCGTTTTCAAAGTATCGCGTGGGCCCAAACCCAGCCAGGCTTTACGCGAACTGGGGCTCGAGCAGGATCTGGATGCATCCACACCCACCTCTGAAGGCATTATTGACAGTCTGGAAAACCGGCAGCTTGAGGGGCTTAGGGTAGCTGTACAGTTGTATGGGCAGGAGCCAAATACAAGGCTCATCAGTTATCTGATGGGCCGGGGTGCTCAACTCAGCACAGTTGCACCGTATATTTATGCCGATGAAGTGGAGGATGAAAAAGTCAAGGGCTTGATCAATGAGATGGCAGCTGGAAATCTTGACCTGATCGCGTTTACTTCGAATTCACAGGTAAAGCGTCTTTATCAGGTGGCGACAAATGCCGGCATGCAGGAGGCACTGGCAGCAGGTCTGCAGCAAACAGCTATCGCAGCAGTTGGTCCGGTTGTGGCAGAAGCGCTGCGGGAAAGAGGGCTTAGCGTTGATGTAATGCCACAACGAAACTATTTTATGAAACCAATGCTCAATGAAATCGCCCGCTTTTTCCAGTCTGGCTGAGTATGGCTTTAAAGATGTCAAAATACTTCTATAATGGGCGCTGACAACAAGAGCAGGAACCAGGCATGAATTTAAACAAATCCATTTTTACACTGTTACTGGGTTTTTCACTGGTGGTGAGTAGTCACTTGTCGCTTGCACAGGAGAAAAACCCTGACGAGCTTTATGCCGTGATTGAGACTCAGCATGGCATCATGGAATTTGAATTGTATAAACTGGTGGCGCCGATAGCTGTGGCAAATTTCGTTAATCTGGCCACACGTGGTTACTATGATGGTCTGATATTTCATCGGGTCATTGATGATTTTATGGCGCAGGGCGGCGATCCTTTTGGGGATGGTTCGGGAGGTCCGGGCTATCGCTTTGAGGATGAGATTCGTATGAGGCACAATCAGGAAGGCATTCTGTCTATGGCCAATTCCGGTCCCAACAGCAATGGCTCACAGTTCTTTATCACGCATCTGGCAACTCCACACCTGAATGGATTACATACCGTTTTTGGCAAGATTTTCAGTGGCCGTGAGTTTATTCGACAGATTCGCCCCGGAGATGAGATTGTGTCTATCAGCATTCAGGGAAACGCAAAGGCTTTTCTGGAAAGATACAGTGATCGTCTCTATCAATGGAACCAGGTCTTAGATGAAAATTTCCCGAACCTGAGGGAAGCGCTTACCGATTAAACGGAGGTCTTTTCGACCTTGTCAGCCTTTTCTTCTTCATTTTCCTCGTCCTGCAGATAGGGCAGGAGATAGAATGTCTGGCCAATAATAAACAGAAAGATAAGTGCCAGGGAGCCGAATACCTTGAAATCCACCCAGTAATCATGGAAGGTGAAGGCGACAAAGAGATTGACGCTGCCAAGGAACAGGAAGAAATAGGCCCAGGCAAAGTTAAGGCGATGCCAGGCTTGATCAGGCATCTCAACGGCATGCTCGAGCATCAGACGTGTCGCGTTTTTATTGGAAAAATAGTGTGAGCCAAAAAAGATGCCTGCAAAAATCCAGTTAACGACAGGTGCTTTCCATTTGAGAATGGCTTCATCCCGGAACACGATGGTAAAGGTGCAGAATATCAGGACAGCAAGCAGGGTGATGATCTGATTACGTTCGAGTTTTTTGTGAATCAGATACATAAGGCCGTATACAAGGATGGAACTTAGCACCAGCACCTCCGTAGCGCTGAAAATGCCACCCAGGGTGTAGGCAAAAGATCCGATTTGAATGACCCGTTCTTCAAGCTTGTAAACAATGAAGAAAATGATCAGTGGAATATAGTCAATAAACTGTTTCATGCGCTCATTCTAGTAAATATATATCTAACTGGCTATCCCGTGTTAAGGCGGGTTTAAGCTTAGAACAAGAGTCAGCAATGGGGCAAATACTACATATACATACTGAAAACCCTCAGCTTCGCCTGATTCGCCAGGCTGTGGAGGTATTGCGTTCGGGAGGCGTCATCATCTATCCGACAGATTCGGCCTATGCGCTGGGTTGTTGTGTGGGTGAAAAAGCGGCCTTACAGCGGATCTCACGTATACGACAGCTGGACTCAAAGCATAACTTTACCCTGATGTGTCGCGATCTTTCTGAAATTGCCCTCTATGCAAGAGTCGATAACAGTGCCTATCGACTGCTGAAGGCCTATACGCCTGCAGCCTACACCTTTATCCTGCGGGCTACATCGGAAGTCCCCCGCTTATTAATGCACCCCAAAAGGAAAACCATTGGCATTCGCGTGCCGGATCATCAGGTTGTGTCAGCGCTCCTGAGCGAACTTGATGCCCCCATCCTCAGCAGTACCCTGATTCTTCCCGGTGAAGACAGTCCGCCCCACGATATTGAACTCATCAAGGATGAACTCGCGCATGCCGTTGACCTGATCATTGATTCCGGTTTTTGTGGCCTGGAGGCTACCACGGTGGTTGATCTGGTCGATGGTGCTCCGACTGTATTACGTGCTGGCAAGGCCGATCCGCAGCCCTTCATGACACTGTGATTTTATCTGCCACGTGTCCGGAAAAACTCGTTATAATGCCCGGATATCAAGCTTTATGCAGTCGGGGAAGTTGACTTGAGTTCAGTAGATTCGCAACGGCGAGTATTGTCAGGCATGCGCCCAACAGGGCGTTTACATCTGGGACACTATCACGGGGTTATAAAAAACTGGTTACAGCTACAGCATGAATATGAATGCTTTTTCTTTGTTGCCGACTGGCATGCCCTGACGACCAATTATGATGACCCGAGACAGATTGAGAAAAATGTCTGGGACATGGTCATAGACTGGCTAGCTGCCGGGGTCAGTCCCAATGCAGCGACTCTGTTCATCCAATCGAGAATACCCGAACATGCCGAATTGCATTTGTTGTTGTCAATGATGACACCATTGGGCTGGCTTGAACGAGTACCCAGTTACAAAGACATGCAGGAAAATCTGAAAGAAAAAGAACTGGATACCTATGGTTTTCTGGGCTATCCGCTATTACAAAGTGCCGATATTCTGATTTACCACGCGGGCGCTGTCCCTGTCGGTGCCGATCAGGTGGCCCATGTTGAATTGACCCGTGAAGTGGCGCGACGCTTTAATCATCTTTACGGCAGAGAACCTGATTTTGAGGATCTGGCCGAGGCCGCTGTGAAAAAGATGGGGAAAAAAGCAGCTAAGCTCTTCTCCAGTCTGCGAAAGCGCTACCAGGAGGAGGGTGACCAGGAAGCCATGCAGCGTGCTCAGGCGCTCTTGAAAGAACAGCAGAATATCACCCTCGGTGACCGGGAGCGTCTGTTTGGTTACATCGAAGGGGGTGGCAGGATGATTTTGGCTGAACCACAATCTTTGTTGACCAGTGCCCCCAAAATGCCAGGGCTCGACGGGCGTAAAATGTCCAAGTCCTACAATAACATGATCACTCTGCGTGACACGGAAGATGAGATCATGCAGAAACTCAAGACCATGCCGACTGATCCAGCCAGGGTAAGATTGACTGATGCTGGCGATCCGGACAAGTGTCCCGTCTGGCAGTTTCATGAGGTGTATTCCAGTGAGGAAACGCGGCAGTGGGTGCAGTCAGGCTGTCGCAATGCGGGTATTGGTTGCCTCGACTGCAAAAAGCCTGTGATTGATGCCATTGTCAGTGAAATTCAGCCGATTCGTGAGAAGGCTGAGCAGCTTGAACAGAATCCAGCCATGGTTCGATCCGTCATTGCCGAGGGTAATGAGAAAGCCAGAGAAGTGGCCAGGGAAACCATTGATGATGTACGCCAGGCCATGGGATTAAATTACCGGTAAGACGATGAGTAACGACAGTCAAATTTCACAAGCCGAGGAAAGCAGGGAAAGTCTCTTGCGAAAGGCTCGTGAGCAGCATGCGGGAGAGCAGGCCGAACTGCCCTTTGCCTTCGTTGCCGGGCAGGCGATGACTGATCTTCCGAAAGATTTATATATCCCGCCGGATGCCCTGGAGGTGTTTCTCGAGGCATTCGAGGGGCCGCTGGACCTGCTTTTGTACCTGATACGCCGCCAGAATATCGATATACTGGATATCAATATTGCTGAAATTACCGAGCAGTATATTGCCTACGTTGAATTGATGGAGGCTACACAGTTTGAACTGGCTGCTGAATATCTGGTCATGGCAGCCATGCTTGCAGAAATAAAATCACGCTTCTTGCTGCCTCGCCATGAAGAGGACGAAGAAGATGAAGAAGATCCGCGTGCCCAGTTGATCAGACGTCTGCAGGAATATGAGCGCTATCGCGATGCAGCGGAAAATATTGATGCCTTGCCCCGACAGAATCGTGATTTTCACCTGGCCTCGGCACAGGCCCCCGAACTCGAGAAAAAGACACCTCTGCCGGATGTGGAACTGCAGGAAATTCTCCTGGCGTTTGCTGACGTATTGCGCCGTTCAGACTTGAAGGAAAGTCACCATATTCAGCGCCAGGCCTTATCGACTCGTGAAAAAATGTCACAGATTCTACTGCGAATTTCAGATAAACAGTTTACTCCCCTGAATAGCCTGATCTTGAAAGACGAAGGCAAACTGGGCGTTGTGGTGACTTTTCTGGCCGTAATGGAATTAATCAAAGAATCACTGATTGAACTGGCTCAAAATGAGCCATTTGCTCCCATACATATCAAGGCAAAAAGTACATGATAGATGAAGCGCTGCTGAAGCAAATTATTGAAGCTCTCTTACTGGCAGCGGGGAAGCCGCTGACGCTGGACAGAATTTCAGAGCTGATTAATGAGAAAGACGGGTTTGATCGTGACATGATCAAAGCGGCGCTTGATGACATTGCAGACAGTTGTGAGGGACGTGGTTTTGAATTGAAAAAAGTTGCTTCCGGTTATCGGTTTCAGGTGCGGCAGAATTTAAGCGAGTGGGTTGGCCGCTTGTGGGAAGAAAAACCGCAGCGCTACTCCAGAGCCTTGTTGGAGACGCTGGCTATTATTGCTTATCGGCAGCCAATTACCCGTGGTGATATCGAAAAAATAAGAGGTGTGGCTGTCAGCTCCAGCATAATCCGTACACTGCTGGAAAGAGATTGGGTTAGGGTCGTTGGTCACCGGGATGTGCCAGGTCGACCAGCCATGTATGCTTCTACACGCCAGTTTCTGGACTATTTCAACCTTGAGTCTCTGCAGGATCTGCCAGCATTGACTGAAATTCGTGAACTGGAAGGGCTCAACCAGGATTTAATCGAAGAAGAAAAACCGGCCGGCAATGTCATCGAATTTCCGAGCGAGTTGGAGGGTGACGAAGTCATCGTGCCGGATGAGGAAGAACTGGCGGCAGCTGCCATTGGAACACGTTCCATGGATGAAATCCTGGGCATAGAAAGCGTCGAGTATGAAGACGAAGACGAAGACGAAGACGATGACGGTGGTCTAGAAGCACAGAGTGAGTACTCTGATGATGAAGAAAGTGAAGAGCATGCTGTCTTTGTTGAAAATGCAACTGGAGCTGATGAAGACGACCAACAAGACGAAGACGACGAAGAAAGTAACAATCAGGGTTCTCCCGTTTAGGGCAAGAAGACTTAATTAATTTCGTGAGAAATCAATATGTTGGATGAGCGGGATGAAAAGCTGCAAAAAGTACTCGCCCGCGCAGGCTATGGTTCCCGCCGGGAAATGGAGGCTTGGATAGCGGCTGGCCGCATCCGTGTTAATGGCAAGCCTGCCAAACTGGGTGACAGGGTCGGCAATGATGATCAGATCAGTGTCGATGGCAAAAAACTGGCGGCCAACACGGCACATTCTGTGCCGCAGACTGTACTGGTTTACAACAAGCCTATCGGTGAAATCTGTTCACGTCGTGATCCGGAAGGACGGCCTTCAGTTTTTGATAAGCTGCCACGAATCCAGCATGCACGCTGGGTGGCAGTCGGTCGTCTTGATATCAATACCAGTGGCCTCTTGCTTTTCACCACTGACGGTGAACTGGCTAACAATCTCATGCACCCGTCCATGCAGATCGAACGTGAATATGCTGTTCGTGTGATGGGGGAAGTGAGCCAGGAAATGGTTGAAAACATGCATCGAGGTGTCTTGTTGGAAGACGGTATGGCCAGTTTTAGCGATATTCAGTTTTTTGCGGGGGAAGGAATTAACCAGTGGTATCACGTGGTGATTTTAGAAGGGCGTAATCGTGAAGTCAGGCGCTTGTGGGAGTCGCAGGGCGTGAAAGTCAGTCGCCTTAAACGAGTGCGTTACGGCAATATTTTCATGCCCAGCACGATTAAAGTTGGTCAATTTCGTGAACTGCCTGCAAAAGAAGTGAAAGAACTTTACACGCTGGCTGGTTTAAAATACCGTCCGGTAAAATCGGTGATGAATAAACGGCAAACCAGGAACACCCTGGCGGGGAAAAACAGGCCGCGCTCCCGAGCAAGCCGTGGCAGAAAAAATTAATACTATGATGAGAACTGAGTCATGAAACTTTATGGCAACAAGCTTTCTCCTTTTGTGCGTCACTGTCGTATCGCTTTTCTGGAGAGTGGGCTGGATTTCGAGTTTATCGAGGATACTGATTATCAGATGAGCAAGCGATTATCGCCGACACAGCGAATTCCCTTTCTCGAGTATGCGCTCGACGGTCAAGTAAAAATGCTGACGGATTCAACGTCAATAATCCGGTTTATCCGGGAGCGTTCAGGCTGCAGCTTCCTGGCCACAGTGGATGAGTTGAATGACTACTGTGCAATTAACACCCTGAATGATGCTCAGGTTAATTTATTTTTGCTGAAGAAGGAGGGGCTCGGCCCTGAAAATGTAAAATACCTTCAGCGTCAACAGGATCGAATACAGACTGGTCTGCAGGAATTTGAACAAAGGCAATGGCCGACTCAGCCACCCTGGAATGATGTGATTCTGCGTCTTGCCTGCTTTCTAGACTGGGTGCGATTCAGAAAACATTTCAGCCTGGAACCTTTCCCGCAACTGCAGGATTTGCTGGTCCATGTCGATCAATACGGCCCCTTTCAAGAGACAGCACCGATAGAACCCTAGCTATTGCGCATTAAATTGCTTGCCGTTCTCCTGCAGGCTGTCATCACCCATCAGGTATAAAAAAACCGGCATGATATCTTGCGGTTGGGCGAGCGTTTCCGGGTTTTCCGCTGGGAAGGCTTTTTTACGCATCTTGCTGGCAGTTGCGCCAGGGTTGACGGTGTTGACGCGAATCCTGGAAGTGTTTTCGAGTTCCAGATACAGCACCTGAGCGAGGCTTTCGATTGCTGCCTTGCTTACAGTGTAGGCACCCCAGTAGGCGTACGCCTGACGGCCAGCACTGGAAGAGGTAAATACAATGGATGCATGTTCGGCCTCCTGTAGCAGGGGAAGACAATAACGGCAAAGCGCAAATTGCGCATTCAGATTTACCTGAATTACCTGGTTCCAGGTGGCCAGTGGATAGTGTTGAATGGGGATCAGGCTGCCCAGAACTGCAGCATTGTTGAGCAGGCCATCGAGCCTGCCGAACTCCTGGTAAATACTTTCTGCCAGTTCCTGATAGTTATTCTCCCCGGCAGTTTCCAGGTCTAATGGTGTAATCGCAGCCTGGGGATAGCCTGCGGTCTCGATCTCATCATACAGGGCTTCAAGTTGTTCAATCTGGCGACCATGCAGGATAACAGTTGCGCCATGTGCAGCATAAGTCAGCGCAGCTGCACGTCCTATCCCGCTTGTGGCTCCGCTCACCAGTATGATTTTATCTTTCAGTAATTGTGGTGCAGCCTGGTAGTTGAACATCTTAGTTTCCAAAAAGGTACTGGCTTATTTGCCGGGGTGTTTCAGCGATAAAGTCTGCCTGCCAGTTTTGCAGTTGAGTGTCTGCTGGAAAATAGCCCCAGCTAACCGCGATGGTTTGCATGCTGGCATTTTTTCCGGCCTGGATATCGCGCAAATGGTCGCCTATATAAATACAATCAGACGGTTTGCAGTCCATTACCTGGCAGGCCTGCAAGAGGCCTTCCGGATCCGGTTTGCTCTGCTTGAGCTGATCGGCACAGATAACGGCAGCACTGTGTTGCATGCTGGGGAAATGTCGTAGCAGGGGTTCCGTAAAACGTGAAGGTTTGTTGGTGACGATGCCCCACCGAAAGTGACTGTCTGCAATGTCCCGCAAGAGGGTGTCAATGCCGGTAAACAGGGTGGACTGGGTCTGCTTTATTTGCTCACCGTAGTTATTCAGCAGGGACTGCAGGTAAACCTGAAAATCGGGATCCTGTTCATCGATTTGAAATCCCCGCCTTATCAGGGCGCGTGCACCATCTGACACAGTTTCACGAATCTCTGCATCAGACAGGCTTTGTCTTCCGTGTTGTTGTAGCAATTGATTGAGTACGCAGGTGAAATCCTGGGCTGTGTCAAGCAGGGTGCCATCGAGGTCAAAAAGGACGTGTTTGCTCACAATAATTTGCTGTCAGGCCTTCACAAAATGCATCAGGTAATTCACATCAACATCATCACCCAGGCGGTACTTTTTGGTGAAGGGGTTATAACTCATGCCACGTTCCCCCTGCAGCTCGAGTCCGGCACAACGGCCATGGCGTGCCAGTTCTGAGGGTTTGATGAATTTCTGGTAATCATGGGTACCGCGTGGCAGTAATTTCAATACATATTCGGCACCGATGATGGCGAACAAGTAGGATTTGGGATTACGGTTGATGGTGGAAACAAAAAGCTGGCCGCCGGGTTTCAAGAGACGCTGACAGGCACTCAGTACGGAAGCCGGATCGGGCACATGCTCCAGCATCTCAAGACAGGTAAGCACATCAAATTCACCGGCATGCTGTTGGGCAAACTGCTCGGCACTTGCCCGCTGATAATCGACATTCAACCCGCTTTCCAGCAGGTGCAGCCTGGCAACTGCCAGAGGGGCCTCTCCCATGTCGATACCGGTAACCTGAGCGCCGCGATGGGCCAGGGCTTCGGTTAGAATGCCGCCGCCGCAGCCTACATCCAGTACCCGTTTACCGGCAACATTGATCTTGCTGTCGATATAGGACATGCGCAGGGGATTGATCTCATGCAAGGGCTTGAATTCGCTGTTTTTATCCCACCAGCGAGCCGCGAGTGCCTCGAATTTAGCTATCTCACTTTTGTCGACATTGTCTGTAGCTGAAGTCACGATCTAGTCTGCCTGTATACGCTGTGCCCAGGATTGGGCTTTTTCTTTGAGCTGATGAACATCAAAGGGGAGCAGTTCACCATTTTTAACGTTCAGTTGTCCAGCAACCCAGACATGGCTTACCTGGGATGCCTGGGCGCTGTAGACCAGTGTGCTGACAGGGTCATAAACTGGGCTGGTATTGATGTGATTCAGGTTTACAGCGGTAATATCGGCAAATTTGCCGGATTCCAGCGTGCCACATTGCTCGGCCATACCCAGCAGGCGGGCGCCGTTGACGGTTGCCATGCGCAGGGCATCCCAGGCAGACAGTTCACCGGCATTCTTAGCGGTGATCTTACCAAGTAAAGCAGCCAGTCGCATTTCGTTCAGCATGTTCAGTTCGTTGTTGCTGGCACAACCATCTGTCCCCAGTCCAACACAGACGCCGGCATCCAGTAATTTCACCGTGGGGCAGGCGCCACTGGCCAGCTTGAGGTTGGAGGCCGGGCAGTGCACGACAGAGACGCCACTATCGGCCAGCAGTCTTATCTCTTCGTTTTCGAGCTGTGTCATATGGACGCACTGCAGATTCGGGATCAGTAAGCCCAACTCGCCGAGATGTCCCAGAGGTCTGATGCCATTTTTTTGCAGGGCTTCATCTACTTCATGCGCGGTCTCATGGACGTGCATATGAATGGCAATATCCAGTTCACTGGCATAAGTTGCCAGGATCTGCATCGGTTGATCGGATACGGTGTAAGTGGCATGGGGGCCAAAACCAACAGTGATATGCTCATTGTTTTTGTACTGGTCATGCAGGGTCATGGCCTTGTGAATATACTCATCGGGATCCTTTGCCCAGACCGTAGGGAAATCCAGTACGGGTGATGCCAGTTGCGCACGAATATTGCCCTTCAATGCCGCTTTGGCAACCAGGTCAGGGAAAAAATACATATCCGTAAAAGCAGTGGTTCCTGAAAGCAGCATTTCAGCGACGGCAAGTTCGGCGCCATCCTGAACAAACTGCTCGTTAACCCAACGTGCTTCAGCCGGCCAGATTTTATCTTCCAGCCATGGGCGCAGTGCCAGATCATCAGCATAACCGCGTAAGAGGCTCATGGCAGCATGGCCATGAGCATTGATCAGTCCAGGGATGAGGACATGCTCATCAAGCTGGAAAATATTGCTGCTTTTAAAATACTTGCCGACCTCCTGGCTAGGTATGATTTCGCGGATTAACTGATGCTGGATTACCAGGCTGTGTTCATGCAGAACTAGGCCGTTTTCCGTCATCGGAACCAGCCATTTTGCATGAATGATCGCATCGACTTCCTGAGCCTGCTCTGAAGCGCGTGTAGGAGACATAAAATATTGATTTTTCGTTACTATTTAAAACAGGAGTGAGTATACCGATTATTGCCAAAAGTATGTACTTTGGCTGTCAGAACAGCCCCAAAATATGCTAGAATCTCGCGCATTATTTTAAATAAAACCAGGTTTAAACAAGTGCCACTTTTCTGGCCAGCGCGTGACCTGATTCAAGGCAACGATGCTGGCGCTTCAGCTCGATTTTTTCAGGGGAAACAATAATTTTTTATGTCCGATTCTACAGATCAGAGTGAAGGTCAACACGACGAGCATATCCAATCAGTCACCATAGAGCATGAGATGCGGCAGTCCTATCTGGACTATGCCATGAGCGTCATTATCGGCCGTGCACTGCCAGATGTTCGGGATGGTCTCAAACCCGTCCATCGGCGTGTGCTGTTTGCCATGAACGTGCTCTCCAACGACTGGAATAAACCCTATAAAAAATCTGCCCGTGTTGTCGGTGACGTCATCGGTAAATACCATCCGCACGGTGATTCTGCTGTTTACGAAACAATCGTACGAATGGCGCAGGATTTTTCGCTACGTTACATGCTGGTCGATGGTCAGGGAAACTTCGGCTCGATCGATGGTGACTCGGCTGCAGCCATGCGTTATACCGAGATTCGTATGCAAAAGCTGGCACATGAACTGCTGGCTGATCTGGATAAGGAAACCGTAGATTTTTCTGAAAACTATGATGGTACGGAAGAGATTCCAGACGTACTGCCTACTCGAGTCCCCAATCTACTGATCAATGGCTCTTCCGGAATTGCCGTGGGTATGGCCACCAATATTCCCCCGCACAATCTCAAGGAAGTGATCAGTGCCACCATTGCCATGATGGACAATCCCGATATTGATGTGGATGAGTTAATGCAGCATATCCAGGGGCCGGATTTTCCGACGGCAGCCGTGATAAACGGACGTACGGGGATTGTTCAGGCTTACAGAACGGGTCGCGGCAAGATCTATATGCGAGCGCGTGCTGAAATCTTGGAGGATGAAAAAACCGGCAAATCCACCATCATCGTTCATGAAATTCCTTACCAGATTAACAAGGCCCGACTGATTGAACGTATTGCTGAGTTGGTTAAAGAGAAAAAAATTGAAGGCATCTCTGAATTGCGAGATGAGTCGGATAAGGACGGTTTGCGTATTGTCATCGAATTGCGCAAGGGTGAAGTGGCTGATGTTGTGCTTAACAATCTCTATGCGCAGACCCAGATGCAGGCTGTGTTCGGTATCAACATGGTGGCACTGGTCGATGGTCAGCCCAAGCTGCTGAATCTTAGAGATACTCTGGATGCCTTTATTCAGCATCGCAGGGAAGTCGTTACTAGACGTACCGTCTTCCTGCTGCGCAAGGCCAGGGAAAGAGGGCATATCCTCGAAGGCCTGGCTGTTGCATTGGCTAATATTGATGCAGTGATTGAGCTGATCAAGGCCTCACCAAGCTCGGCTGATGCCAAGGAAAAACTGTTGGCCCGCTCCTGGAATTCCGACGGAGTACTGGCTCTGCTGGGTGATGCCGATCCGGATGTTTGTCGTCCGGAGCGTTTGCCCGAGCAATTCGGTCTGAAGGAAAAGGAATATTACCTGTCTCCAGAGCAGGCGCAGGCCATTCTGGAACTGCGCTTGCACCGATTGACCGGTCTTGAACAGGAAAAACTCATTAATGATTACAAGGAACTGCTGCAGCAGATAGCCGAATATCTGGAGATACTTGGCAGCAATGAGCGTCTGCTGGAAGTCATCCGCACAGAACTTGAAGAGATCAGTGAAAATTACGGTGATGAACGGCGCACGGAAATTCGTGACTCCCAGGCTGACCTGACCGTTGAAGATCTGATCACCGAAGAAGATCGGGTCGTCACCATTTCACAGACCGGCTACGCCAAGAGCCAACCTCTGACGGATTATCAGGCCCAGCATCGTGGTGGACGGGGCAAGGCAGCGGCGAGTGTTAAGGAAGAAGATTTTGTTGAACACCTGCTGGTGGCCAGCTCCCATGATACGCTGCTGTGCTTCACCACGACCGGCAAGGTATTCTGGATCAAGGTTTTCCAGATTCCGATGGCAAGCAGAACCGCTCGCGGCAAACCGATAGTCAACATCCTGCCATTGGAAGAAGCAGAGACCATCACCAGCATGTTGCCCTTGCGCGATTATGAGGAAAATAAATTTGTGTTTATGGCGACGGCCAATGGCACCGTGAAGAAAGTCGCCCTGACGAATTTTTCACGACAACGTAGCGTCGGCTTGCGTGCCATTGAATTGGAGGAAGGCGATAGCCTGCTGAAGACAGACATTACCAATGGCGAGCAGGACGTCATGCTCTACAGCAGTTCCGGTAAAGTGATTCGCTTCCACGAAGCGGATGTGCGGGCCATGGGTAGAACCGCAAAAGGGGTGAGAGGGATTCGCCTGGAAGAGGGTCACCACATGGTCGACATGATTATCCCCGAAGAAGGCTCGCAGATACTTGCGGTCAGTAAAAACGGCTATGGCAAACGCACACGGGTGGAAGAATTTCCGACCTACAAACGTGGTGGTAAAGGCGTTATCGGTATTCAGGCCAGTGAACGCAATGGCGCGATTGTGGGCGCCGTTCAGGTCAGGGAAGGTGATGAAATCATGTTGATCAGTGACAAGGGAACCCTGGTGCGAACCCGTACTGATGAAGTTTCATCGCAGGGACGCAATACGCAGGGTGTTCGTCTGATCAACCTCAAGGAAGGTGAAAGTCTGGTGGGTGTTGAGCGTATTGAAGAACCGGAGGAAGGGGCTGAACTTGCTGAACTGGAAGAAGGCGAAGCATCAGATATAGAGAATTTGGCTCCTCCGGCAGCAGATGAGTGAGATTGATGCACACCAAAGGGTCGCCTATCTGGGCCCTGAAGGCACCTATTCCCATAATGCCCTGCTGAAATATTTTGGCAGCGGGCAGAAGGGTGTTTCCTGCGACAGAATCGATCAAGTATTTACAGCCGTTGAAAATGGCGACTGTGAATATGGTCTGGTGCCAGTTGAAAACTCCAGTGAGGGTTCGGTGAGTGAAACACTGGACTGTCTCAGTCAGACCTCCCTCAATATCTGCGGTGAAGTGTTATTGCGCATCCAGCATGTGCTGATGGCGCAGGAAAATACAGCGTCTGATGCCATACATAAAATCGTTTCTCATCAGCAATCTCTGGGTCAGTGCAGGAACTGGCTGGACAAGCATTACCCCAAGGTCGAGAGAGTAGCGGCCAGCAGCAATGGTGAGGCGGCAAGAATTGCAGCAAGCGAAAGCGGCGTGGCAGCTATCGGTAGTAGAAATGCAGCCCAGCTCAATCAGCTGAAGGTTCTCAGTGAGTCAATCCAGGATAGCCCTGACAATACCACGCGTTTCCTGGTTCTCAGTAAATCCCTGCAAGCCTCTGCCAGTGGCAATGACCGAACCTCCTTGTTAATAAGCACCCGCAATGAACCGGGAGCCCTCTTCAATGTGCTGGAACCGCTCAAAAGAAACGGCGTTAATCTGAACAAACTGGAATCAAGACCAACCCGCAAGGTGGTCTGGTCCTACGGTTTTTATATAGATATCGACGGTCATCAGGATGATGCTCATATCAGTAGAGCCCTGGCCGAATTACGTGACAAGGATATCGGCGTCAGAGTACTGGGTTCCTATCCGGTTTCCGGCATTGTTCACGAAGACTTGCAAATAAAACAGGCATTGCCAGACGAACTGCTCGATAAAAAAATTGTCATTGTTGGACTTGGCTTGATTGGTGGTTCCATCGCTAAAGGTTTACACGGGCACGAGAACATATGGGCCTTGGGTAACAACGAAACTTCACTGAAGGCAGCTCAGACCGGCGGCGTGATCCGTGGATACAGTACCGAGGCGGAAGCTGTCTGCAGCGATGCTGATCTGATTGTCCTGGCTGTTCCGGTACTCAGTATTGCAGAGGTTCTGTCGAGTCTGCACGGCGTAATCAAGCCGGGCTGTGTTCTTACCGATGTCGCCAGTGTCAAACAGCCAATTCTGGATGCGGCATGTTCAGTCTTTGGTGAAATGCCAGCCCTGCTGGTACCTGGCCATCCTATTGCCGGTTCTGAACAGAGCGGCTATCAGGCAGCTTCCGGCGAACTATTTGCCGCCCGCCGTGTCATTCTGACGCCTCTGGCGGAGACTGACCCTGACGCTGTGTCGCTGGTGCAGAGCCTGTGGCAAAGCCTCGGTGCCGAGATACTTCATATGTCGGTGCAGGAACATGATGAAATTCTGGCGGCCACCAGTCACTTGCCGCATCTGCTGGCTTATGCTCTGGTTGATACCCTGTCCCAGCATGGCAGCAATGAAGAAATCTTTCGCTATGCGGCTGGCGGTTTTCGTGATTTCACGCGGATTGCATCCAGTGACCCGCAGATGTGGCATGATATTTTTTTAAGTAATACTAGAGCACTGGCAGCCATTCTGGCTGAATTTGAAATGGATCTGACCCGTTTCAAGAAGGCACTTGCTGAAAATGACAGTGCTTTTATCCTGCAAACCCTGCAGCGTGCCAGAAAATCCCGTGATGCATTTTTGAAAAAGAAATAATTTATGAGTTCCGCAAAATACACACTTGCACCCGGTGGTGCACTCAGAGGAAAAGTACGAGTACCTGGGGACAAGTCGATTTCCCACCGCTCCATTATGCTGGGTGCTCTGGCAGAAGGCAGCAGCAAGGTCAGTGGATTTCTTGAAGGTGAAGACAGCCTGGCAACCCTGAGAGCTTTCAGGGCGATGGGGGTAAAGATCAGCGACCCTCAGCAGGGAGTACTGAGTATCGAAGGAGTGGGCATGTATGGACTGCGTGAGCCGGCACATACCCTGGACATGGGTAATTCAGGCACGGCCATGCGTCTGATGAGTGGCCTGCTGGCTGCACAGCGCTTTCCTACTGTCCTCAGTGGTGATGCATCACTCTCCAGACGACCGATGCGTCGGATCAGTGATCCCTTAGCCAGCATGGGGGCGAAACTGGAACTCAGGGAGGGTGAGTTTGCACCAATCCGGATTTCGCCTTCCACCCTGCACGGTATTGATTATGCCATGCCGGTAGCCAGCGCCCAGGTCAAATCCTGCCTTTTATTGGCATCCATGTATATTGATGGCAGCACCACCATCCATGAGCCGGCACCCTGTCGCGATCATACCGAACGAATGCTTGAAGCATTTGACTATCCCTTGGACAGGCAAGCCGGGAGCGTCATGATTGAGGGTGGCGGGCGACTGCAGGCCTGCGAGATTGACATTCCCGCCGACATCAGTTCTGCGGCTTTTTTTCTGGTGGGGGCCAGTATAGCTCCGGGGTCTGACCTGTTGCTCGAACACGTGGGGATCAACCCGACGCGTATTGGTGTTATCAATATTCTTCGTACGATGGGAGCAGATATAGAATACCAGCGTGAGTACAGCGCCGGCGGTGAACCGGTGGCCGATATTCGAGTGCGCTATGCTCCGCTGCATGGTATTGATATTCCGCGTGACCAGGTACCTCTGGCGATTGACGAATTCCCGGCCTTATTTATTGCCGCCGCTTGTGCTGAAGGAAACACGACGCTGAGTGGTGCTGAAGAATTACGGGTCAAGGAAAGTGACCGCATCCAGGCGATGGCTGATGGCCTGGCGGTACTGGGTGTAGAGTATGAAGTTCGCGAGGATGGCATCCTTATTACGGGCTCTGAAATCAGTGGAGGAGAGATTGACAGTCAGGCAGATCACCGTATTGCCATGGCCTTTAGTATGGCCGCCTTGCGAGCCACGCAAAGCATCACGTTGCATGACTGCAAAAATGTAAACACCTCATTTCCCGGTTTTGTCCAGTTAGCGCAGGGCTGTGGACTGCAGATACAGGCGTCCTGAGCATGTCCACTGTTCCTGTGATCACTATCGATGGTCCCAGCGGTACCGGCAAGGGAACCATTGCCGGCATGCTCTCCCGTGAACTGGGATGGCACTTCCTTGATAGCGGGGCTCTGTACCGTCTGGTAGGAGTTGGCGCCGAGCGAGAAAAAATAAATTACAGCAATATCAGGGAGATGGTGAATTTCACCCTGGCCATGGACGTACATTTCTCCCGCCAGTTTGAGGGTTCAATCGAGTTGAATGGGGAGGAAATTTCAGCTCTGATACGGGATGAAAGTGCTGGCAGCAAAGCTTCGCTAGTCGGTGCAATACCAGAAATCAGACAGGCTCTGTCCGAACGCCAGCTTGCCTTCAGGCAGGCTCCCGGTCTGATTGCCGACGGCAGAGATATGGGGACGGTCGTCTTTCCCGATGCCATCTGCAAATTCTTCCTGACTGCCAGTCCGGAAGAAAGAGGGCGCAGGAGATATAAGCAGTTGATAAATAAGGGACTTAGTGTTAATCTGCGCGCCCTTTTGCAGGATATTAAGGAACGGGACGAGCGGGATTCTCAACGCGCTGTCTCACCGCTGATTCCTGCAGAGGATGCCATCGTGATTGATACCAGCGATCTGAGTATTGATCAGGTGTTCGAGAAGGTGTTGCAAACTAGTCAGCAAGCACTGCTTTCCTGATACAGGCATTGAATGCTTATTGTCATTACGCCAGCTACTGTAATGGCATGTTTACGTTGAATTGACCCTTATTGGCTGGGATAAGGTATTGATATTAGGGCCTTTATTAAAAAGGCTATAACAGGTAACGATTTATGAGCGAAAGTTTCGCAGAACTATTTGAAGAAAGCTTAAAAGATATAGAAATGAAATCCGGTTCCATCGTGACCGGAACAGTCATTGACATCGATTCAGACTGGGTAACCGTACATGCCGGTCTTAAATCTGAAGGAGTCATCGCCAGACAGGAATTTGTCAATGAACAGGGCGAGTTCGAAATAAATATTGGCGATGAGGTTAAAGTCGCCCTTGATACTGTCGAAGACGGTTTTGGTGAAACCAAATTATCCCGTGAAAAGGCTAAACGAGCCGAGACCTGGATGGTACTTGAGAAAGCCTTTGACAATAATGAAGCAGTCATGGGCGTAATCAACGGTAAAGTCAAAGGTGGTTTTACGGTTGATGTAAACACAGTCCGCGCCTTCCTGCCGGGCTCACTGGTAGATGTCCGACCGATTCGAGATGCCGATCATCTCATGAATAAAGAGCTGGAGTTTAAACTTATCAAGCTCGACCAGAAACGCAATAATGTGGTGGTTTCGCGCCGTGCGGTTCTGGAATCCGTAAACAGTGCTGAACGTGATGAACTGCTTTCCAATCTTCAGGAAGGGCAGAGTGTTACCGGCATTATCAAAAATCTTACTGACTACGGTGCCTTTGTTGACCTGGGTGGTGTGGACGGCTTGCTGCATATCACCGATATGTCCTGGAAACGCATCAAGCATCCCAGTGAAATTGTCGAAGTTGGTCAGGAAATTGAAGTCAAGGTTCTTAAATTTGACCGTGACAGAAACAGGGTATCACTGGGTCTGAAACAGCTGGGTGAAGATCCCTGGGTTGAAATTAAAAACCGTTATCCAGAGAACGCCAAAGTTAAAGCTGTGGTAACCAATCTGACGGACTATGGTTGCTTTGCTGAACTGGAAGAGGGTGTTGAGGGTCTGGTTCATGTGTCTGAAATGGATTGGACGAACAAAAATATTCATCCTTCCAAAGTGGTTCAGTTAGGTGACGAAATTGAAGTGATGGTGTTGGATATTGATGAAGAGCGCCGCAGAATTTCTCTGGGTCTGAAGCAGTGTCAGCAGAATCCCTGGGATGCCTTTGCGGAAAGTTACAAGAAAGGTGATCGTATTTCAGGCAACATCAAATCCATTACTGATTTTGGTATTTTCATCGGTCTGGATGGTGAAATTGATGGTCTGGTTCATCTGTCTGATATTTCCTGGGATGAACCAGGTGAGCAGGCAGTACGTCAATATACAAAAGGTGACAAGATTGATACGGTCATTCTGTCAATTGACCCGGAAAGAGAAAGAATTTCCCTGGGTATCAAACAATTGTCTGATGATCCTTTTGCCCATTATGCTGCAGAAAATGATAAAGGTTCTGTTGTGACTGGAAAGGTTGTTTCAGTCGATGCCAAAGAAGCCATTATTAATCTTGCAGAGGGAATTGATGGTGTGCTTAAAGCTTCCGACATCAGTCGGGATCGTATTGAAGATGCACGTACCGTGCTGAATGAGGGCGATGAGGTTGAAGCAATGATCGTTGGACTTGATCGCAAAAACCGAGCGCTGACTCTTTCCATCAAGGCCAAGGAAATTAAAGAAGAAAAAGATTCAATTGCCCAGCACAATAAACAAACTGCCAATGTTGCATCTCCAGCGACTGTTGGTGATTTGATTAAAGCGCAAATGGAAAAGGAATAAACGTTAGCTTATTACAGCAACAGTGCAGTCAACTGTTAAGGTAGCAAGGTTATGACAAAATCAGAACTGATTGAACATATAGCGTCAAGACAGACTCAATTATCTGCCAAGGATATCGAGTTGACAGTCAAGGCCATTATTTCCTATATGTCCGAAACGCTTGCAGAAGGTGGACGTATAGAAATTCGTGGTTTTGGCAGCTTTTCGCTGCATTACCGTGCGCCACGTGTTGGCAGAAATCCAAAAACTGGTGAAGCTGTTGAGCTTAAAGGAAAATATGTGCCGCATTTCAAAGCAGGTAAAGAACTGAGGGATCGTGTCAACGATAGTTTGATGCGTGAGACAGCTTAGCCTGATTTGCTGGTAAATGAATAAAGCGGCGGTACCCAGGTAGGGCACCGCCGTTTTTTTTAGCATTAATTTTTTTATAATGATCTCATGCGTAAACTGATAAATTTTCTGGGGCTTGTGTGTTTTCTTCTGGTTGTGCTGGCCGGTTTTATTTTTGCCAGCCAGAATACCAGCGAGGTCCCTTTGTGGATTGGTGTCGAACTGGCGCCTCAGAACATGGCTGTCTGGATATTGCTGGCATTTGCCTGGGGTGGTGTATTGGGATTGGGAATCGGGTATGGGCTGTTTCGACGCATCAAGGCCCAGTACCGAATTCACCAGCTTGAAGCACGCCTGAAAAAATTGGAAAAAAATCAGTCGCCCAGGCTGGATAAGTCGAAAAATGACAGTTTGTGACAACTCTGACAGAGTATACCCATGCCTGATTTGATTTTTTATGTCCTGCTGGTGCTTGCGCTTGCAGCTGCCTGGTATTCGGGTTATCGGAGTAAAGGTGGTAATACAAGCCTGCCTTGGCGTAAAAACGAGCAGGACTATTTTGTTGGGCTGAATTATTTGCTCAATGATGAAGCCGATCAATCCATAGATTCGTTTATAGCATCCCTGGAAGTGAATTCATCCACTCTGGAAAGTCATCTTGCACTTGGCACACTTTTAAGAAGGCGTGGCAAGGTCGACAGCTCCATCAGTGTTTTCCAGAAATTACTGGCAGACTCAGGGCTTGATAATGCCTCATTGAACAAGGTGAAACTCGGCCTGATTAAAAGCTATGTTGCTGCCGGTCTGCTGGACAGGGCAGAGCGCCTGATAGATGAACTGAAAATTGCAGATGTCGAGTTACGTTATGCAGCACTTCTGCAAGGCCTGATAGTCTATCAGCTGGAAAAAGAATGGCTCAAAGCCATTATGATAGCTAATGAATTAGTCAACATCTGTTCAAGTACACAGCGTCAGTCCTTTCAGCTGAAGGCCTCTCATTTTTACTGCGAACTTGCCGAAAAAGAGATGGCATTGAAGCACTATAATCAGGCCAGAGAATATCTGGGCAAGGCGAACGCCAAGAGCCGGCAAAATGTCAGGGTTAGCCTGCTGACAGGAAAGCTGGAAATTGGCCAGGGACAGTACCAGAAAGCGATAAAGGCTTTACTGAAAATTGCCTCCCAGGATGCAGCATTCAAGGCAGAAGGCTTCAATTTTCTGGTTCAGGCCTTTCAGGCTTCAGGACAGCAGGCAGAACTTGACCGTTACGTTGAGCAATGTCTGCAGGATGCGCCGACTCCTGCACTCCTGCTGAGCATTGTCAGTTATATTGAGGGCAGCCAGGGCAAGGCAAAGGCGAGGCAGATGCTGTTACAGCAACTGGCGCAGCGGCCTTCAATAGAATTGCTGGGACAGGCAATACTGCTTGATGCTGAGGCCGATAAACAAAGCAGCGCCGATTTATTCAGTAGCACACTGGATAATTTTCTTAAGGGAAAAGCGAGTTATCAGTGCCAAAATTGTGGATTTGAACTGCATCAACTGCACTGGCTTTGTCCGGGCTGTAATGAATGGGGTTTCATAAAACCAATTGTCCAGCAGTCTGAATCAGGCATGTTATGATGGGCGCAGAGGGCACTTAACGATGCAATATGACAAGCAGATTATCATAGCACTGGATTTTGCCAGCGATGAAGATTGTTTAGCTTTTGTTGAGAAACTTGACCCGGCGCAGTGTCGACTCAAGGTTGGTAAGGAGCTTTTCACTCGTTTTGGTCCTGTGCTTGTCAGTCGTATTCAGAACCAGGGCTTTGACGTTTTTCTGGATCTGAAGTTTCATGATATTCCCAATACGGTTGCTGCTGCCTGTCGTGCTGCTGCTGATCTGGGCGTATGGATGTGTAATGTGCATGCCAGTGGCGGCAGGGCCATGCTGGAAGCCTCACGAGAAGCACTGCAAGAGGCGGGTTCACCACTCTTGATTGCTGTAACCGTATTGACCAGTCTGGGAGCAGAGGATTTGCATCAGCTGGGTATTGCACGCAGTCCCGAGCAACAGGTTCTGCAGTTGGCCACTCTGAGCGCTGACTGCGGTCTGGATGGCGTCGTCTGTTCTGCCCGGGAAGTGAGCGCCTTGCGTTCGCAGCACGGGCAGGACTTCAAATTGGTTACGCCAGGTATCAGGCCCACAGGTGACAGTGCCGATGACCAAAAGCGAATTGTCGGTCCGGCTCAAGCGCTGGCTGATGGTAGTGACTATCTGGTGATTGGAAGACCGATAACCCGTGCCGCTGATCCCGCCACCAAACTGCAAAGCATTATTCAGGAAATCCAAAGCCGCCCCTGATTTACCAGGAAAATTTTCAAGGCTCTGCTAGGCTTAGTAGGGCAGTATTTTGGCTGCAAAAAATAAACCGATTGTGAACTGGAGGTCACGATGAAACTTGGAAAAGGAATGGCAATTATTTGCTGTAGTTTATTGTTGCTGGGCGCTCAGCCAGGGCTGGCGCAGAATGATGCAGATTCAATTCAGATGCAGCGAGTCGATATCAATCATGCAGATGCCCAGACCATTGCCCTGGTGCTGGACGGCGTGGGAATAGCAAGGGCTCAGGCGATTGTTGAATACCGTGACAGTAACGGTGAGTTCAAAAGTCTCGAGGAATTGCTGATGGTCAGTGGTATCGGTGAAGCCACTATTCGAAATAATCAGGATCGCATCAGTTTCGAATAAGGGCTTGCAAAACAGGCAGATAGCAGCAACTTCTTAACGGAGCTCTGAAGCCAGGAGCATCGGCTTTTGCTGTTATCTGCTGCTTGAGTTCTGAAGGGTGAGGTGATTGGCTGCCCAACCTGGACTCGAACCAGGAACCAAGTGATTAACAGTCACCTACTCTACCATTGAGCTATTGGGCAATAAATCTGAGTTAAGGTATTTTAACCTTAAAAACGGCGCGTATGTTAATTAGAATTCGGGCAGGGGTCAACCTTGTTCGCGGTTCATTTACGTTCTGAAAGCCCTTAAAATGGTTATTTTTCCTGACAGGAATTCACCTTGGATCGCTTTCAGATCAATTCCCCCTACGCCCCGGAGGGTGATCAGCCCTCAGCCATTAAACAGCTGGTCGAGGGCTTGCGTGATGGTTTGGCAGCACAGACCCTGTTGGGTGTGACGGGATCTGGAAAAACCTTCACCATCGCCAATGTAATCCAGGAGGTTCAGCGTCCTTGCCTGGTGATGGCACATAATAAAACGCTGGCAGCACAGCTTTATGGTGAACTCAAAGATTTTTTTCCGCAGAACGCTGTCGAATATTTCGTATCCTATTATGACTATTATCAGCCTGAAGCCTACGTGCCGGCTTCGGATTCCTATATTGAAAAGGACTCATCAGTTAATGAGCACATAGAACAGATGCGTTTGTCTGCCACTAAATCGCTGATGGAGAAGCAGGATGTCATCGTGGTGGCAACGGTCTCTTCGATATACGGCCTGGGAGACCCCTCTGTTTATCTTGATATGGTGATACACCTGAATGTTGGGGGCAAGCTGGACCAGCGGGTTTTGCTGAACCGTTTGGCAGAACTGCAATATACAAGAAATGAAATGGAACTTCATCGCAGTTCCTACCGTGTTCGTGGCGATGTCATCGATATTTTTCCAGCTGAATCGGAAGCACAGGCCATTCGTATTGAGCTGTTTGATGATGAGATTGAGAGCCTTTCCTATTTTGATCCCCTGACCGGTGAGATTCTGCAACGAGTTCCGCGTTTGACGGTATTTCCGAAATCGCACTATGTGACCCATCGAGCCCGTATGCTGGAAACCATCGAGCAGGTGAAGCTGGAGCTGGCAGAACGCCTCAAGCAACTGGAGGGACAGAACCTGCTGGTTGAAGCACAGCGTCTCAAACAGCGCACCCAGTTTGATCTGGAGATGATGGAGCAGTTGGGATATTGCACGGGTATTGAAAACTATTCACGCTATTTGTCAGGAAGAGCAGAAGGGCAGCCACCGCCAACCTTGTTTGATTACCTGCCAGCAGATGCTTTTGTGGTGGTCGATGAATCTCATGTCACCATTCCTCAAATCGGCGCCATGTACAAGGGAGACCGCTCGCGTAAGGAAACCCTTGTTCAGTATGGTTTCCGCCTGCCTTCTGCCCTGGATAACCGACCCCTGCGTTTTAATGAATGGGAACAGCTGGCCCCACAGCTGGTATTTGTTTCGGCAACACCGGCTGACTACGAAGCTCAGCATGAGGGGCAGCGGGTGCAGCAGGTGGTCCGCCCAACCGGACTGTTGGATCCTGAGCCTGAAGTCAGACCGGCGACACACCAGGTGGATGACTTGCTCTCTGAAGTGAAAAAGCGTGTGGCGCAGGAGGAACGCGTGCTGGTTACAACGCTGACCAAGCGTATGGCCGAAGACCTGACAGATTATCTGGCCGACAATGGGGTCAAGGTGCGCTATCTGCATTCAGATATCGATACCGTGGAACGGGTCGAAATCATTCGGGATTTACGCCTGGGGGTCTTTGATGTGCTGGTAGGTATTAACCTGCTGCGCGAAGGCCTGGATATTCCTGAGGTTTCGCTGGTGGCAGTGCTGGATGCTGATAAAGAGGGCTTTTTGCGTTCCGAACGTTCACTGATTCAGACCATGGGCAGAGCAGCGCGTAATGTGCACGGCAAGGTGATTTTATACGCTGACCGTGTGACTGACTCAATGCAGCGTGCGATTGATACCACACTGGAAAGACGTCGTGTTCAGCAGGTCTATAATGAAGAACATGGCATCACTCCACAGGGTATCCGGAAAAAAGTCTCAGATATCATGGAAGGTGCCGGACAGACAGTGGGCAAAGGAAAACGCTCGTATTCACAACTACGTAAAGTTGCTGAACAATCGGGGGATTACAGCAGGGATCTGGACAAAATGAATCCGACGCAGTTGGCTCAGGAAATCAAACAGCTGGAGGAACGCATGTATGAATATGCACGCAATCTTGAATTCGAGGAAGCCGCCCGGGTGCGTGATCAGATCAGCCTGATAAATGAAAAATTTATTGCCTGATCCATATTCTAATTGGCCAGACCGCCGCTGCGTTCACCGCTTTCATCGGGGGCATCACGATTGTTTTCCAGGCAATGGTATTCGCGTATGCGCCAGGTTGGGCGTTTTGAATATTCAATACTCTGCGTGATGGGCTCCTGAAAGGCCAGGGGATCATCAATGGTGAGTTCTACGTTCATCGTATCTTCGTCAGCCCAGGTCCAGCGCTCGATGATGTGCATCTGATCACTGTGGGGCAGACCACGACCAACGGTTGTCAGTGTATTGAAACCGATGGTGTCGATGACCAGGGTATTATCTTCCCACCAGCCAATGGAATCACCGTTGTAGGAAGGGTCAAGTTCATCGAAGGGTAAATGCTCATCCCGGTCCATAAAAACCCGGCGCACCTGACTTTCGGCTTCATAAATTAGCGTGATGCGGCCAGGGCTGTGCAGTATTTCAAAAGGATAAGGGTAGGTCATGATGCGGGGCATACCGACCCAGCCGCAACTCTGGGTGCCCACAGCCAGACGGGCCAGTCTTTCCTGCTCCTGCTCATAAATTCGCAAATATTCGGGTGTGAGAATGTCCGCGGGGCTGAGTGCCTGTGCGGGAGGTGCAGGTGCATTGGGATCAAGACGGGGAATGCCAAGGCGCTTGAGTCGTTCATCCAGCGTGTTGTCATTCATCCAGACACCGGAAAGATCACGGGGATCATCGGGCAGTTGTGCGTTTGCGCTGCCTGCGGATGCAAGCATGCTCAGCCAGAAGAGCAGGCAATGTGTCTTATTAACCATGATAGTAAAGTATCGTTCCGTCTTCTTTGTGAATTTCCAGAAAGGTGCCGCCTGCATCACCACTTTTTAGTGGGTAGATAAGAACCCTGACTTTTTCGCCGATCTCTAGGGAGGTGCGTTTCCAGCCGTTTCGCGCCAGAATGTTGGGACTACCGCCTTCCAGAGCCCATTCAAATTGTTCGCCATTTTCTTCATCAACCACAACATGGATGAAGGTGTGTGGATTTGTCCATTGAAAAACGGAGACTGTTCCTTCCAGCCACATTTCATTCTGACTGTCGAACATGGAAAACGAATGATGAGCCAGGGCGTTTGTGCAGACAAGGAGACTCAGGAGACATGTTAAAAAAATGTTGCGGCTGGGAGTCACAGAGCTATCCCTCTTAAGGTGATTGACGATTATATGTGTTGTGAAGAAGATTGCTGGATCGAAATTATTGTATTAATGGTCCATATTATTGTCAATTTGCAGTAAGCAGGCTGGGCTGCAAAAAGACGGACACGAAAACATGAGCTTGGATGCTGTGAATTTAATGGGATTAAATTTACCCGTGACATGGCTGTGTTTTTTTTCTATCTTGAGCTCACTCTGGTGCGCAAAGACGAGGATTGAAGATGCAGAAACCTGAACTTGGCAGGACATGCCCAAAGCCAGTCATCGGACTTTGTGTGGCCAGCCTGTTGCTGATGCTGTTGCCATTTTTTGCCAGGGCACAAGGACTACCCCGGTTTGTGCTTGATAGAGACTGGCCGCAATTGCCGATAAGCAACACTGGAGAGTTCTGGCTTACCGGTGGGCTGGGAGGGATGTGCATGGATGCGCGTGACCATGTGTTTCTTTTAAACAGGCAGGATGTGGATCCGGAAGACCTGGATGCCGCTCTGCTGGCACCGCCGATACTTGAAATGGATGCCAGTGGGCAGGTGATCAATGCTTGGGGTGATCTTGATCTTATCGGTGAGCGTTTGCATGACTGCCACGTGGATATGGAAGGAAATATCTGGATTGTTGCGGCAGGCACCGGAGTATTGCAGAAGTATTCTTTGCAGGGCTAGCTGCTTTTGCAGATAGGAGAAAGTGGCAAATACGACTCCTCTGATGGCACACGTCAGGGGCAGGCGCTCAACTCTGACACTGCCCAGTTTTTCCTGCCTTCCAGCATTGATAGCGATGCCCAAACCGGTAATCTTTATGTGGCTGATGGTGAGCTGCCCGGTGGTAACGCTAGGGTGGCCGTGCTGAATCCGGAAGGTGAGTTTCTTTTTCAATGGCAGCTACGTCGTGAGCCGGGTGAAGAGAATTTGACTGCCTTGCTGCACTGTCTGAGGATTTCTGCCGACGGCTATGTCTATGCTTGTGACCGCCAGGCAGATCGTATTCAGGTTTTTGACAGGCGGGGAAATTTTGTGCGTTATATAAACAATGATTTTGAGGTAAAGTCGTCGCCGGAAAACAGGTTGAGTGGTGAGCGAGGAACGGCAGTGGTTCTGGCATTTTCAAATGATCCCCAGCAGGAGTATATGTATGTGATTAACCAGAATTCCATGCAGATTGATATTTTCAATCGCCTGTCAGGTCAGAAGCTGGGCAGTTTTGGTGAAGGTCCGGGGACCTACCCGGGACAGTTTATCCTGCCGCATTCCATTGCGGTGGATTCTCAGGGTAATATCATCATTGCTGAACAGGCGGGTAAAAGGGTCCAAAAATTTCTTAAGAGCCAGCTTGATCTGGCTCAGGATTAAATCAGTAAACACTGAAGGTCAAAACGGGAGACCAATCAATGCAAAATATTTTACAAATTACCGGACTCATATGTTTGAGTATCTGTATGGGGTGTCAGCAGATTTCAGCACAAACAGATTCAGCTATGGGTGGTGGTCGTCCAGAGGTCCGCGGCATTTATAACTGGATTCACTCGACAGGCTATGGCGAGCGAGCCTTTCCATTTTACCGCGACATGCTAGGGCTTGAGCTTGCCCGTTCTCCTTTTGGAGGACCGGCTCCAGCGAATGCGCCACCTCCTCAGATCAGACCAGCCTCAGAAGCAAGGTCTGATCCGCTTATCTGGCACCTGACTGACAGTGAAGGGGCGCGATTCCGCAATATTTTCATGCATACGGCCAATACCCCCTATGGGCTCGAGCTGTCAGAGTTCTATGATATTCCCCGCAGAGAAAGAGTCGACAGCCCTTATGATCCAGGCAGCTCACGAATAATCTTTTATGTCCGCGATCTGGATACCTTGTATAACAGCCTGCGTGCTGCGA
>Ga0181585_10000098_pt1 | contig 56213 bp, 67 predicted proteins | sample 071ome_29_FD_132469 | JGI IMG/M metagenome (GOLD analysis project Ga0181585, IMG submission 132469) | Coastal salt marsh microbial communities from the Groves Creek Marsh, Skidaway Island, Georgia - 071407BT metaG (megahit assembly) | ecosystem: Environmental > Aquatic > Marine > Intertidal...
ATAATATACAATAAACTTATTAATCAAAATAGTAAATATTCGGCAACATCATCGTCACCCCAATCCAAATCAAAATCATATCAACAAATATATTTTGATTATATATTAAACAATATATTAATACCATTTTCTTTTGATAACTTGCTTGTAACAGTTAAACCTAGTAATGTTATAAATAAAAACCCATATTATATTGATATATAAAGTAGCCATATATTTTGATATAATAATTTACTAAAATTATGATTTAAAGCTTTTTTGAATTAAATATATTTATAGTATGTCAATTGTTAAAAGATATATAAATTTATGTGATAAAGATATTAAGTTTACAGCATTTGGACTATTATGTGGTTGTACTGGTTCATATTTTAGTGTATATGCAAGTGAACATACTAGTAGAATGATGCAAGGAGATTTTTCTAATGAGAGATTATTAAAATTATTATATGCTAATATATTTGCCATTATTACATCATCATTAAGAGGAACATGTTTTGCATATTCACAGAAATGTATGAATGTAAGATTAAAAAAAATAATATACAATAAACTTATTAATCAAAATAGTAAATATTATGAAATAACACCAGTAAGTACATTACTAGAATATATTAATAATGATGTTCGGATAGTATCAGATTTAATTTCATTAAATATTAATGTAATATCACGATCTACAATACATGTGATTGCTACATTATGGTTATTAACTAAAATATCATGGAAATTAACAGGTATAGCATGTATATTAATTCCTATTAATTTGCTAATATCAAATGTATATGAAAAACTAGATAAATATTATATGGAAGGAATAGATGATTTAAATAAAGAAGTTAATGCATATTCTCATGAAACTCTTACACACATATCCTTAATAAAAACTTATGCAAATGAAGATAATTGCAATAAAAAATTTTATAGATTACAAGAAAAAATTAAAAAGTATGACAAGAAAAACTCCTTATTATATGGTATTAATTTGCTATTTGTTAGTAATATACCAACTTTTACTACTATTGCAATTATATTAGTAGCTCGTTATTTAAATGCAATGAATGGATTAATAACGTTTATATTGCATAATCAGAGTTTATATGAAAATGTTAAAGCTATTATACATTTTAAAAATGAATTTATAAAATGCCGAGAGCCTTATAAACGTATTATTAATATGTTAGATACAAATGAAAATAATAAGAGTTATTATGTACCAGAAAATGATATTTCTGGAAGTATTGAATTCAAGGATATTAAATTTAAATATGATAAATCGGAAAGTTATATATTAGAAAACTTTAATTTTAAAATAAACAGTGGTGAAAAAATTGCAATTATTGGAGAATCTGGTTCAGGTAAAAGTACATTAGTCAAGACAATAACAGGTATATTATCACCAGAATCAGGAAATATACTAATAGATGATGTAGATATTAATCTATATGATAACAAATGGATAAAAAGTAAAATAGGATATGTTGCACAGGATAGTGTATTATTTAGCGATACTATTGCCAATAATATCGCTTATGGATATGATGATGCTACAAGAGATGATATTGAATATGCGGCGAAGCAAGCAAATGCACATGATTTTATTATGAAATTACCAAATAAATATGAAACCAAAATGGAGGGTACTGAATTAAGTTCTTTATCTGGTGGGCAAAAACAACGTATATCAATTGCAAGAGCACTAATACGTAAACCAAAAATTATAATATTTGATGAAGCTACATCGGCATTAGATCCTAAATGTGAAGAAATAGTGCAAAATACAATTAGAGATTGTATCAAAGATAAAAACATAACAATTATAATAATTGCACATAGAAAATCTGCTCTTGTATTAGCCGATAAAGTATATAAATTTGAAAATTCTAAACTAGTTTTAAAATAAAACAATATATCTGCGTTTAAATATAGGATAATGAATATTAATTTTATTAATAAATTACCAAATAAAAATAATATAATTAATATTTCATCAAATGGAGAAAATAATAGTATCAAGATTACATCAGATTTAGATATTATAAAATTATCAAAAAGCATTAAAACAATAATATCTTATAATGTAGCTATGAAAAATGATATAATATTTAATTTAGCAAAATTAAATAAATATAAAATAGAAGCTTTTGTTTATAAAATTATTCAAGGTTTATATTCATTTAATAAATATAAAAAAGAAAATAATAAAAGTAATGTATTATTCTATGCTCCACAATATAAGCTTAATAAAGCTAAATTATTGAGTTTAGTTAAATCTGCTAACATTACAAGAGATTTAATTAACGAGCCATCTAATAAAATTACACCATTAAACTTCGCAAAATATGTTAAAATGTATTTTAAAAAGAGTAAAAATGTAAACATTAAAGTAATTAACGAAAAAGCAATTAAAAGATTAGGATTAAATTTAATATATGCTATTGGTGGATATTCGGCAAATAAGCCTAAGTTGGTAATACTAGATTATAAACCTAGAAATTATAAGAAAACTATATGTTTAGCTGGTAAAGGTGTAACCATTGATACCGGTGGATATTCTGTTAAAAATGTTAAAAATATGAATAATATGCATATGGATAAAGAAGGTGCTTGTATTAGTATAGGTATTTTTGATAACTTAGTAAAACAAAATAATAAAAATAGAATTATATGTTTATGTCCATTGGTTGAAAATATTGTTTCAAATGCTTCTTCAAAACCAAAAGATGTTGTTAAAGCATATAATGGACAAACAGTAGAAATAGTAAATGTAGATGCAGAAGGTAGATTAATATTAGCCGATACATTGGCATATATATCTAAAAATTATAAACCTGACTATATATTTGATATAGCAACATTGACACCTTCCAGTGATGTATATTGTCATACAAGTTTCTCTTACTTTACAATAAATGAAAAATTATCTAGAATCGCTATCAGTAAATGCAAAGATGTAGGAGAAAAAATAATAAGAATACCACCATGGGTAGAATATATGGAATATATTAAATCTAATATTGCAGATGTCAAAAATAGCGGATATAAATGTAATAAAGGTGATGGTTTTATGGCAAGTTTATTTCTTATGAATTTCATAGATAAAAATTATAGAAATAAATGGATTCATTTTGATATAAGAATGATGAGTGATAATAATGAACTTAACATAGCAGAAGGGTTTGGAACAATATTAAAGATAATTAATAATATTTAATTTATGTTTTTTTGCCATTATTTAGCAAATTTAGTTTATACCTTTTTACATTTTACACCTTAGGAAATTATAATAGAAAAGAAAAACATAAAAAAATTATTTATAATTTACATATTTACACATTCGGCGTTTCAAATGTGCAAAGGTGTGTAAATGTTATTTTTAGAAAAATTTAATCCTAAGGGTTATACTATGGCGATATTAATGTAATAAATTAGTAATTTTTTGTAAAAATTGATTTTTATTACTTATAATACTGAATAACATGTCGTTTGCATACGAGTTCGAGAAATATCTCTGTGATACTGAGAACATTAAGAAAACAATTGAAAAATATGGTGTTGCAATTTCACCTTTATTAGATAGATGTGAGTGTGATGAAATGATTAAAAATAAATGGGATTTGCTGGAACACTTAACAAAAAATTTTGCTACTCCTATTAATAGAAATGATAAAAGAACATATAAGCAAATATGTGAATTATTTCCAAATCATAAGATGTTACTACAACATTGGAAAATAGGGCATTCTAAACTAACATGGAATGTGCGACAAAATCCAAAAGTTGTTGAAGCATTTAAAAAAATATGGGATACTGATGATTTGATTACGAGTTTTGATGGTGCTAGTATTTACATATTAGATAAACCTACGCGTGAATCAAAATCATGGTTTCATGTTGATCAAAGCTATACGAGAAATGGCTTTGAATGTATTCAATGTTGGGTAAATGCATATGATACAAATGAAGGTGACGCAACGCTAGTTATATTGGAAAATAGCAATAAATATCATGGTGATTTTCAAAAAGAATTTAACATTACAGATAAAAAAGATTGGTTTAAATTGCAGAATAAAGAACATTATGATTTCTATATTAGTAAGGGTTGTCGTGAAGTAGCTATAAAATGTCCTCGTGGATATGGAGTATTTTGGGATAGCAGAACTTTGCATTATGGTAATCCAGTTCAAAAAACAGCAAGTGACAATTATAATTATCGATGTGTAGTATATATTTGTATGACACCTAGAATACTTGCAATAAGCAAAGATTTAAAAAAAAGAAAAAGAATATTTGCTGATTTAAGAATGACATCGCATTGGCCTCATAAACCAAGATTATTTCCAAAAGTACCACAAACATATGGAAAGAAAATACTAGATATAGCAGATATAGATATGAATATGGTAAAAGAATATATAAACGAAGTTGGTTTAAAACTTATTTAGAATAGTGTAAACATTCTATTGCTAGTAAACATTCGTGGTTTGGCTTGAAATAACTTATAATTATTAAATATACTTGTATTAGTATTTTTTATTTTTATATTAGTTAAAATATATTCAAGAAAATATATATTAGTTTCTATATCATTTAGTATATATTCGTATATAATATTATTAACATCGTCATTTAATTCAACAAAACTCATTATTTATTTTGCCAAGGATTTTTATTTACCCAGGGATTTTTATTTTGCCATGGGTTTACGTTTATCCAAGGTGTTTTATTATACCACCATTGTGAAATCTTGTTTTTCCAAGGATTTTTATTTTTCCATGGTATCCATATATGAGGATCATAATATATTTTTTTTATACGTTTTGTATAAAAAATTAGTGTAAATATTGTACTTGCAATCAAACCATTTGTAAAAATTATAACAGGGTAATTATAATTTTTTTTCGTCATTTAATATATATATATAATATGATAAATAACTTGCATAACTCAACCATATAATATAAGGGACCAATGCAATCATTGCTAAAATATGAACATTACTATAATAATTAGATTGTAATATAAATTGAATTAATGTGAATATGGCAAATACTAAACTTAATATTACTATTATAAATCCATTATATAATCCATTTTCACCGAAAAAAACTGGTATATATAAAAAATTAAATATAATAGCGATAATAGGTATTATCCAATATTTAATATTTTTAAAGTATATTTTTTTTCCACACTTAGAAATTCCATAAGGACGACAATCAACATTATATAATGCATAACTATATATTAAACCAATGAGTAAATATAATATTGGCCAAACTATTCCAAATAAATAACTAGGTGGATAGTAATTTGGTTTTTTTAGATTTTTATATTTATCTTCTTGCCACTTTTTACCATAAATAGCACCAATGGACATGCCAATTATCAAAGGTAAAAATACAATAATATAATATATAATATTAACTAATATATCAGTTCCTTTTTTACTTTTAGAATTATAACAATATACATCACCAATACAATTCATAGTAGAAATATCTAATATAATATTAGAATTATATAAATTATATACTCTTTACTTTGTTACTTGTCTCTTCTGTAACAATATATGTATTGATACCATACTTTTTTTTCATCAGATCGATACTTATATATTATATTTAATTTCTATATTGCCATATATTTAAAAGATATTCTAATTAAGTAAAAATTGATTTAATATATTTATATTAGTTAAATCATACTATGCAATACGTGGGAGCACATATTAATCGTGATAAAACTATCATAAAAACTATGGAAAATATTAAGAAAGCTGGTGGGAATGCATTACAAATATTTATATCAAGTCCACGAAGTACGGCTTTAACAGATATCGCAAAATATAATAGTGTTTCTCGTGAAATTAAAGAATATCTAAAAGAAAATGACTTTAAATTAGTTATACATTCACCTTATGTTATTAATGTAGCTTCGGAATTTAAAAATGGTAAGCGTACGTTGTCTATTGATGAATGTTATTGGATAAAAACAATAATAAATCAATTGGAAATATCAGATTTAATTGGTTCAATTGGTGTTGTTCTTCATGTTGGTAAACATGTTAACCTTTCTTATAACGATGGTCTTAATAATATGAGAACAGCTATTAAATATGTTTTAAATGATATTGCAAAAAAAAATTTAATTACAAAATTAATTCTAGAAACACCCGCGGGTCAAGGAACGGAATTACTTACAGATTTAAAAGAATTTATTAAGTTTTATAATAGTTTTACAAAAGAAGAACAAAAATATTTAGGTATTTGTTTAGATACTGCTCATACATGGGCACTTGGATATGACCTAGATGAAGCTTATGAAATATTATTTAGCAAAAATAATGCTAAAAATATTACATTAATACACCTTAATAATAGTCTTGTTAATAAAGGTGCTAAAAAAGATAGACATGCTACTTTGCTCGATGGTATAATACCAAATGATAAAATGAATGATTTTATCAAAAGTTTAAAAAATAATAAAACTATCATTATTCTTGAAACACCATCAACATATTATGAAAAAGAAATTTCTCATATTTATAAGTTATGTTCTTAAATAGTATCCTTAGCTAATATCCAATTTTCAGGTCGCAAATCATGTAATTTATGATTTTTATAATATGGTCCAAACCATACTTCCGGTGAAACAACATAATTTTTATTTGCTAGATATGCCCCCATCCATGAAAATGTACTATTAGCAATTATAAAATTGTCACATGATGACATTAGTAACATTTGTTTCCAATCAGGTATATTATCTGCTACTTTTTTATAATGCATATTAGGATAATGATTATTGATGATTTTAATATATTCATTAACAATATTATTATCAACTTTTTGACAAAATATTAGTATATTATAATCTTTAAGTATAATATCTCTATTCACAAGCTCTTTTAATGCATTCAAATAATATTGTACTGGTTTGATTGGATGTAGATTTTGCAAATAATAATAATTTCCAATACGAAAATGAATAGCAATAGTTTTTCTATTAAAATATTCTGGAAATTCTTCTTTAATATTTGCAATCTTAGTATCAATATCAAGCATACTTTTAATTTTATTTATATTATGTTTAAAATATTTATCACTTTGAAAAAAACCTTGCAATACAACATCACTATCGTATTTTGGTATTTTATTATAATGAAATACATTTTCGTCATATTTATTTTGAATATCACAAGTATCACTAATTTTATCTTTTAATTTGCTAAACATTGTATCCCAGTAATATCTCTCTGTTTTAAATTCAGTTGTATTATAATATATTATATAATCATCACAATTATCTATATAATATGATAACATGTTAAATAACATAAACATCTGATTACCGAGACCCGAATGTAAGTGAATTCCTACTTTTTTCATTATATATATTATAATGTAAAAGACCTTATATAAATATATATATTTATAATATTTTATTCAATATTTATTGCTTCTATTCGCATTTTTCCTATAATATTCATAATATATATAGAGTATATAGGTGGCGAATTTGAGAGCACATTGGATACATTATCTAAGGTAGGTTTTAATTTTTCATACCCTAATTTTTTAAGTACAATAGTATATATTCTATGATCTCTTATTTCTTGTAATAATTCCTTTGATTGAGGATATATAATTTTACTATATATCAAATCCTTGATATCATCGGGCATAGTATTAAAACACTCTATATAGCTTACACTTGCCATATTATAATGTTAAAAAATAAATAATATACAAATCAATTTTTTATCAATTCTTTACATATTATTAAGAACGGCTTTGAAAACGTGAAAGTCAACACGTTTTTCGTAAATACATTTTGGCATTATAGCATCCGGGTTAGGTGATGATATATTAGTTATAAAGCTTGTTGGATTTTCTCAAATCCTTGAAATCCGTAAATATTATTTCAATACCCCATGTTCCTCCAAATATTGGGGTATGTTTATCCCATCCTCTTTTTTTGTTTTCTTTTTCGATATTTCCCTCCCTAACAAAATGACTATCGTATTTTCCATAAGCTGTCAATTTACCAGATACACCGGTCGATTTTTTGTTTTGCATAAACCAGATATTATCTCCCTTCTTGAATTTTTTTAGGATGTTTTCATATCTTGGTATATTTCTTATGGCCCATATGCCATTATGTCCTTGTTGAAAGAAGTGTTTGCCATCCTGGATACGGATGATCCAATCATTTACATTAACTTTATCAGTCATGTTATCCTAATTTAAACAGGAGCTTATCAATTTTTAATTATTTCTAAACATATTAGTATTCGACTTTATTTGTATTTTCAGCCCATCTCTCAAATGTCTTAATAGCCTCTTTATTATCTACTTTTATTATTGGTAGACATTTGGCATCATTAGACTTTTCTAATTCTTTGTAAATAAAATCATCACTAAAACCTATATTTGCTGCATCAACTCTTGTATTACTATAATATATCTTATCTAACCTTGCCCAATAACATGCAGCTAAACACATAGGACATGGTTCACAACTAGTATAAATAGAACACCCTTCTAAGTTAAAAGTGTTTAATTCCTTACATGCATTTCTGATAGCAACAATTTCTGCGTGTGCTGATGGATCATTATCAATAGTTACTTTATTATTACCATTTGAAATAATATTTTTATCCTTAGTTATTACAGCTCCAAATGGACCACCATCACTATTATTTGCATTTTCAATTGCTTTATTCATAAAATATAAATCATCCTTTTTATCTTTTAAAGAATGATACTCTTTAATAAAATCTGTCATTTTTATATTTGTATATATAATTATATTCTTAAATAATATACTTAGTAACCTCTAACATCATAACGTTTTTTATTTACACCAAAAGGTGTATCACCCGAATAAATAGGAATATTAGGAGAAATACCATTTATATTATTTGGTAAAGCCCAAGTATCAATAGTATTTACATTATCATTAATACTATAATGAGTTCCACCACCAATTTTTAGTATATCTTCTTTTTTACACTTATATTTTTCAAGGTGTTTTGTATTATCTAGAATATATAAAAGAGATAACATACGAAAGTTATAAAATTTCATTAAGTCTTTATACATTTATTTACAATAATAAATTAAATTCTTATATCTTTTCAAAGTCTTCAATAATATCGTTGTTTTCTTTTAACATATTGTATTTGAAATTTAATTCATTTAAATCATTATTTAACAATTCAATTTTATTTTCTAATTTTATAATATAATCCTGAATTATCTTATTGATAGATTTTAAATCTTTATTTTTTTCTTTTTCATTTTTTAATTCTTTTTTTAATAATTCTATTTCTTGCTTTAAAACATAATTATTACCTATATAATAATCAATATAGCTATTATTACCACCGAACATATAATGTAAGTTAGTATACATTATTTAATTATATAAACAATTATTTTTTATATAATTAAACAAATGACAGATGCAAATATTAATTACTACAACAACTTATCAAATAAGTTTAACTTATATCATAAAAATAATATAAATATACTTATACATCTAATTACTACACCATTATCAATATTGGAAATAATATCGATTATAAACAAAATATCAAATAATACATTATTTGTTAAAACGTTAGGATTAATTTATTACATATCTCTTGCATATAATGATATACCATTTAACGTTCTTTGTCTTACTTCTTATGCAATTTCGACCATAGTTGTTATATCTAATAAAATAAAAATGAAACTATTGTATAATATATTGGTATTTATTATAGGATATTTAGCACAAGACTTATCACATTATTTAACAAATGAATCTACATATCAAAGTAGTTATATTAATACTGAATATATTTCACCTAATATTATAAAACAATTTACAGAACATACTTATTATTTATTACCGCTTATAATAACGAGTTCTATAAAATCAAAAATAATTTATAATAATACTATTTTATATAAATTTTTTGGTATATTACCCCTCATATTTGTTTATATAACTGATTATCTAGTATCAAAAGGACATATTGTACATCTCTGGGATTTTAGAGAATGCAAAATAATAAAAAAAGAATATAGTAATATTTATTATATATTAACCTTATTTATCATAAGTTATTTTACAGACTATAAAATATTTTTAATTGGTACATCTTTTATACATTATATTCAATATATACTTGTTTATTATTATCGTGGAATAATTAATTATAACAAATTTAAAAGAGATGTTATATTTTATAAATATTTATCTATGATACAATTATATTCATTATATATATCAACTTTTACATCTTTATCATGTGTTTATAATAATTTATTAAGTATAATTATAATTATATCTGGTAATATTTTATCAGGTTACTCAGCTTATTTACTTGGCATAGATGGATGTTATTTTGGTATTGAATTAGGATACATAAATAAAAAAAAATTTTATATTTCAAAATTTCCTTATGGATATATTCCTCATCCAATGATATTATCTCAATGTATAGCTTTATATACTATGAATTATAATTTACTATTTTACAATAATTGGCCATTTTTAATTAATTTTCATATATTATTTTATATAATACATATTATACAAGAACATTTTGATATATACAAATATAATAATTTACCTATTTAGATTATTATTAATAATATTATTTATGATATATTTAATATAGTTATTTTTATATTGAATATCTTGCTTTATTGTTCTATCTGTCATGTAAAATATAAATGAGTATTTTTTTTCAAGAGACATTTTTGCAATTATACGATTTAGTGTATTTTTAACTTCGGTATATGTTAAACTATTTATTTTGTCATGTAATTTTTCAATATACTGCAAAGATATAAATTCAATATTCATATAATATTCATCATGTGTTATCGCACAACAACAAACGTTATATATTCCATAATATTTTACTAATTTATTATTAATAAAATAAACTAATTTTATTTCAGATAATAAATCAGAATTTTGTGGATAATATATTTTTGAATAAATTTTATCAATTATATCATCAGGTAATGTATTAATATATTTATCCATATCCCACTATATTAATATAATTATTTTCTAATATAATTTTAATAATATGTTATTGGAATATATTTTTTTCAGATATTAATAATAAAATAAATACCATAAAACAATATATCATATGGAATAATTATTATAAAAATAAATATTGATTATTATATTCGCTAGCTTTAACGGGAGTTTTGCAAATAATATCACCACATTGATCTCTATTTTGATAAACAGAATTAATATTTGTCATAGTATTATTACATTTTTTTACATTCCATCTCCCCTAGCATCAGTTGATTATTAGAACCAATTTCATTAACAAAGTTCTTAAAAATACTAATTATTTTTTTTATTATTATATATAACTTGATATATCTTTAAATACTACCATTTTAATGGTTATGGGGGTCTATACTTAACAACATTATCTAGAAATTTTCTATAATGTTTATTGTTTATATTTCTATTTTTATTATTATCTATTGTTTTTTCACGAGATACAGAATGTATTTCTTTCACTCTTTCTTTACGAGATGTTTCCCATTTATTAATATTTTCAGTTATTGATGATTTATCAGGTTTCAAATAATGCATTAGTTCAGCTACATCTTCAAATGCTACATTTGCACCCATACCTAATCCAGGTGTCATCGCATGTGCAGCATCGCCAATCAACATAACATTATTTTTGTGCCATGTATCACACATATTAATATCATTTATACCAGATATATGTATAGCATTGTCATCAACTTCACTAATAATATCATTTACAATCAATGGATAATCATAAAATATTCTTTTAATTTCAGCTTTTTTTGAATATTTTTTAATTCTATTATTATTATGCATCTTTGTACCTGTAAATGACATATATTTACCACCTATTTCTCTCCATGTAAATAAATTGCCAGCTTTTTCTTCAATCCAAGAAATGCTATCAGTTTCAAGTCTAAGAAGTAAATCTTTATTTGCTACATTTTCTTTTTTTACAATTCCACGAAAAATACTTTTATCGTAGTAATATATATTTTTAATTCCAAATAAACAATCTCTAACACGTGATTTTATACCATCTGCGCCAATTAAAATATCTGTATTAATATTTTTATCTTTAAATACCACATTAATATTTTGCGTATTACTGTCAATACTATAATTTGTAAATGTATGATTAAGATGAATCATATTACTCGGTATTTGTTTTAATAATGCTTTTTGAATACACAAATAAGATGTTAAATCAAACTCATTATTTTCAATTTTAATAAGATTATTATTAATATCATATATTATATTTCGCGTTTTATGTAATGTATTTTGATTTATATCTTTTAACGCGCTACTAGATATTTTTTTTAAAGATTCTCTACCATTATTAAAAAACCCTATTGCTGAACCTGATGGTCTAATTTTATGAGCCTTATCATAAATATTAACATTAAAACCATTTTTACTTAAAGCTATACCTGTTGATAATCCAGATATACTAGCACCAATAATAGTAACATTTAGTTTTTGAATAGGTTTCAATGCAAGATTATTAATAATGTGAAAACTGCATGCATTATAAATATAAAAAAATATAAATAAATATTTCATTTGATATTATTTTATATTATTTGAATAGATAAATAATAATGAAATGTCCATATATATTTATTTTTGATATAGATAATGCAATAATTGGAAAAGTATATTATATTTTAAATGAATATAATATAAATAAAAATATAATAGATACAAATGATAATATTAAACCTATGAAGCTAGATTTTACTGATGATATGAGAAACGGATTATTGCGACCTGGATTTATTGATTTTATAAATTTTTGTAAAAAAAAATATAAAAAATGCGAATTTTATGTATATACAGCATCATCATATGAATGGGTTCATAATGGTTTAGTTGAATCAATAGAAAAAGTAGCAAATATTAAATTTAATAAACCATATTTTACAAGAGAAGATACTATTCCATTTAAAGGTAAATCTATTAAAATAATAGTAGACCATATAAAAAATAAATATAAATTAAAAGATGATATCAATAATAAAATTGTTTTTATTGATGATATAGAAAATAATACAACTACTTATAAAAATAGGCAAATAAAATGCCCAAAATATGAAAATATAATATATAGAGATGTATATCAAAATTTAACAAATTTATATGGTGAAAAAATTATTAAAACAAAAAATATTGAAAATATATTTGTTAATAATTGCAATTTGCCTTATTATAATGAGAAAAGTGATAATATATTATTAAAAAACAAAGATTATTTTGATTTATTAAATATTACTAATAAAAAACATGCAGAATTATATAATATAAAATATAAGGATGATATGTTTTTTGCTACATTAATAAAAAATTTAAACAATTTATCTGATAAAAATATAGCTAAGATAAACAAACTATTTAATTAATTGCAAATATATCTCATCATAATATTCATAGTATACAGCTCTTGATTAAGTAGCTTAAATGCATATGGCATACGTACTTGTGCTATATCTGTATTATTTTTACAATTTTTACAGCTATAAATATTTTTATCTGTATTAACATTTGCATGCATTCCACAATATTTACAAACAAATATTCTATAATTATCAGAAACGTGCAGCATTCTCTCTGCAAGGAAATTGGCCGTACCATGCGCAATAAAGCAATCGCGCTCCATTTCACCTAAACGCAACCCACCAGAACGTGCACGACCTTCACTCGGTTGTCTTGTAAGCATAACAATTGGTCCATTTGAACCACGTGAATGAATTTTGTCTGTAACCATATGTTTTAATCTCTGATAATATGTAGGTCCAATAAATATCTCGGTTTTAATTTGTTCTCCTGTACGTCCATTATATAGAATTTCATTACCATATCTTTCCATACCGGACTCTTCTAGTACTTTTGCAATATCTTCAACAGAACAATCATTATATGGTGTTGAATCGCCATAAGCACCAATATGACAGCCTGCTTTACCCATAATACATTCCATTAATTGCGCAATAGTCATACGCGATGGAATAGCATGAGGATTCATGATAATATCAGGTACAATACCATCTTTTGTAAATGGCATATCTTGATGTTTATATGTCATACCAATAGTTCCTTTTTGTGCACTACAACTGGCGCATTTATCTCCAATTTCTGGCTTTCTGTTTTTGCGAATTCTAACTTTACAAAACTTATATCCTTCACTATTAATACCATTGTAATTCATATCGACATAACCATCATCATTGGCTTTCATAACAAGACTGTTATCGTGATAATTAATTTCACCATTTATTTTTTTTGGCATAACTTTACCAACTATTACATCATTACCATTAACATAAGTATTCTTTGGTACAAATCCATCATTATCCAATTTGTTATATGAATATGGTTTTTGTACAGATTTATTTTCAGGATTTGTAAAGATTTCTTCTTCACCTGTACTATGATTTTTATTACAAACGTCTCTCACTGCTTTATAATATGTGCTTGTAAATAGCCCTCTATCTAATGCTGATTGATTTATCATAATGCTGTCTTCTTGATTAAATCCTGTATGTGTCATAATTGCTACTATCGCATTAACACCAGATGGTAATTTATGAGCCATAGTATATTTTGAAAGCTTAGTACATACAAGGGATTTTTGAGGATAATTCAAGATATTACCCATAGTATCAATTCTTTTATTGAAATTGCTTGTATAAATGCCAAGTGCTTGTTTACCCATTGCACATTGATAACAATTTCTTGGAGATTGATTATGGTCACTAAATGGAATATTTACACCTAAAATACCATTAATTAAACTTGGATGAATTTCACAATGTGTATAACATGGTGGTAATGCGGTACCTTTAATTCCTTCATCAAGATCAGTTGGAAATGTAGCAATCATGGCATTATTAATTTCATCACAATCCATATATTCAATAAAACCTTCTTCATCCAAATAGCTTTCTGGATCATCGTGGTTTGTTACTATTTCATTTGGTACTATGAAATAATCAAAATGCTTGTCTTTAATATATTCTTTAAAACTAATATTTTTTCTTTTTAGAATACGTTCAATTCTAAGAACACTTTTATTAGTTTTTTTATCATAATCTACTATGTATAGTGGTCTATACATACGTCCTGCTTCGGTACTAATTATAATATTTGAACGTTGAATATTCCAAACTATGGATGTCATTGGATGAATAATACCACTTCTCTTATAATGTTTTAATTTGCAATAAAGTTCATTTGGATTACAATGATATCCAATAATATCACCATTTATCATAACATAAACATTATTTTCATTGCCCATATTTTTTAGAAAATCCATTGATGATTTATTATAATCATAACTAAAACTGTCATCATACGTATTAATTCCAAGCTCAATTAGAATTTTCCTAATATGTGTACTATTCATAGATATTGAAATATTTGTACTAAGAGCCATATTTTTAACTAGTCCAACTGAACTACCTTCTGGTGTCTCCGCTGGACATATCATTCCAATTTGGGAATTATCTAATTTACGTGGTTGAACCAATTTGCCGTTCTTTTCCATAGCTGTATTAATTCTACGCAAATGCGATAATGTACTTGCATAAGACATTCTATTTAAAACTTGTGAAACACCTTGTTTAATATTTTGAAAAGTTCCCATACTTTTAATTCCCCAATTTCCAGTTGACAATGAATATTTAATCCACGATTCAAGCAATGATTGTTTAAAGAATCTAGTAATACTAATATCTGAAATAATATTAGATATAGGCGTATTACTATTACCTCTCCAAAGACCTAACTCCTTTTCAATCGCAGATTTAAGTTCCTTTGTCATTTTACCATAGCATTGTCTGAACAAATTTGACATTAGGATACCTGGTGTATCAACGCGTTTATTAATATATGAATCACGATTGTCATATGTATCATAACCAAGATAAATGCGAATCATTTTGCGAATAATATAACCAACATAAAGTGCTTTGCGTCTATAACTTTTACCTACATGAGGTAGAAAATCATTAATAAGATTATTACGCAATAATTCTCTATTTTCTTCATGTTCATTATTTTTATTTGCACCAATCATAATCTTAATAAGAACATTTTCTGCTTGTTCTTGTGTAGTAATATCACATGCATCTTCACAACAAGCCATAAGTTCAGATATAATTCTTTCATTTTTCTCTTGATTCATGTCATAAACAATATGATTAATAATCTCTTTATCACTTGTAATACCTAGGGCGCGAAATATTACAAATACAGGAACTTCTGAACGTAAGAATGATGTATTGATTCTAATAATACGACCCATATGGTTTAGTTTACCACTCATATTAAGACAAGTTGTTTTAGGTGGCAAATAAGACGAATCGCATATAGATCTAATTTCTGCATATAATCCTTCGCTATTATTATTAGGTTGAAATACAAGTGTCTTATTTTCATTAATTCTATCTTGTGAAATAAGAACTTTTTCATTTCCATTAATAATAAAATAACCACCAAAATCGTAAATACATTCATTATTTTTTTCCTCACAAATTCCCGGTATCTGATTTGAAACACAAAGTTTTGATTTAACCATAATTGGAATTTTTCCAATATAAATATTATTTACAGTTTTATCAAACTTTTCAGTCATACCATTTTTATTTGTAACTTCTGTAATAATATGAACATTTACATAAACACTACTAGAATACGACATATTATTCATTCTTGCAATATAAGGTGTCATAATATTTTGAGTTCCATCTGGTAACTGATAGCTAGGTTTTGTAACACTTGGTTGCAAAATATTTATAGAAATGCAATAAGTATTATCTGAACCCAAATCATTTTTAGGATTTGCAACCTTAATTTTTATAGGATTAAATCCTGCAATAATTTGACCTAATGTGTTATCTATAAACTTATTATAGCTGTCTATTTGATGTTTTACCAATGGATTAGATGATTCGGGCGAACCTCCTTTTTGAAAATAAGTATCAAGAATATCCCAGCAATTGTTAGACTCAAACATTGAATTGTTATTATAAACAATAAACTTAATTCTTAAATATCAATTTTTTATTTTCAATATCTTTTTATTAATAATTATTACTTAACATGGAATAAATTTGTCCAGAAAAATATAAAAATTGATATATGAACTATAACAGAAATTATTACCACATAACCAGTGTGTCTTAGCAGATAATAGTTATCTGTGTAAGGCAAATCGATACAAGAAACTAAATCCAGAGAAGTTTATCCAATCAACTCAATCTCAACTATGACCACTGCCAACGCTGCTTTCAAGGTTCTCGTCGAGAACATGCCAGAGGCTCTTAACACCAAAAAGGATATTGATGAGTATTGCAAGCAGTTCTGGAAGGACTACAAGGAAAAAGCAAAGGAAGCTAAGGCTGTAAAGGCTGAAAAGCCCAAGCGCAAAAAGGGTGTTGATAAAGATGGTAATCCTAAGGAGAAGCGTGCTCCTTCGGCATACAACGTCTTCGTAAAGGAGAAGTATGCTGAGATTAAGGAGGCTAATCCTGAGATGGATAAAACTGAAATCTTTGCAGAAATTGCCAAGCTCTGGCAGGGTCAGAAGACTGAAAACGCAAAAGCCCCTTCTAATGAAGAAAAGAAGGTTTCAGATAAAAAGGAGGAAAATGAGGAGGAAAAGGAAATTGTGGAAGTTGTAGAAGCACCCAAAAAGAAGCCAGGTAGGAAGGCAATCGTTAAAAAAGAAAAAAAGACTAGTCCCGATGAGATACAGGAGGAAGCCAGCGAGTAGATACTATCCATGTAACTAATTAATATATATTGTGATTGTGTGTTATATATTTTTTATATTTAAAAATTGATATTATTTATAAATATAATAAATATAATGAAGAGAATTATAGCTATTTGTGGTACTAAACGTAGTGGTAAAGATGTTTTAGCAAATCATATAGTTAATAAATATGGATATACAAAATTATCTTTTGCAGAACCTTTAAAAGAATTAGTAAAACAACTATTTAATTTCAGTGACGAGCAAGTAGGTTTAATAGATGGTAATAATGATGAAAAAGATACTATTGACGAAAGATGGGGTATTAGTCCTAGAAAAGCATTACAATTTATTGGCACAGAAGTATTACAGCATAAAATTCAAGAATTGATTCCAAATATTGGCAGGGATTATTTCGCAAATATTCTTTTATCAAAAATAGAAGATAATAAAACATATGTAATAAGTGATCTTAGATTTATTCACGAATACGAAAAAATAAAACATCTAGATATAGATATTATTAAAGTTATTAGACCTTCAATTACAAATGGTATAGGTGAGCAAAATTTCGAACAGCATTTATCAGAAGTAGAAAATCTATATATTCCATGTAATAAAGAAATCATTAATGATGGCACACTAGAAGATTATATTAATAAATTTGAAAATTTATGATTTATTATGATATGTTTTAATACAATTTTCTACTGATGTTTTAATATCAGGAATATTAGGATATAAGTTATAAAGTTTATCGTTTGACAATTGAATATTTGATCTCATAGATAGTAATATTAGATTTTGTTCTTCAATACTAAAATTCTTCCATGTAAAATCATTATCTATATGTTTTTTATACATTTCTAAGATTTCATCATGGGAAATAATACCTTTATTAACCATATTAAATGTCCCAGTAGTTTTTTTATTCATCATATCCAAAATTACAGGGTACATATCACTAAGCACCGTCATTGAATTAGGCACAGAGCATATTTTATCATATTTTAGTATTTTAGTTATAAAATTTCTATCATGATAATAATTAACAATTGGCATTCTAATTCTTAGATTTAGTGTGTTATCACTATACATATGCTGTAATCTATCAGTATATCCTTTAACAATTGAGTAAGAAGACCCAAAAAAATCTGGTTTAGCATCATCATCTACATATGATTTATTTGGATTATCAGCATTAAATATACATCCAGTTCCCAAATAGGTAAAATGAATATTGTATTTTTTTGCTATAATAGAAAGTACGATTGGAGCATAAAGATTATCTCTTATATTATCTACTAATTTTCCCGGTTGTTCTAAATAATCAATAGTATTATACTTTCCACCATATGTTCTGCCTATAAATGATATTATATTCGTAGGACTATATCTAATTACTTCATTTTCAACTGCATTTTCATCGTCTGCTCTTGCATTTGCTTCAATATAATTTACATTATTATCATTTAAATATTCAACAAATTGCTTACCAATCCACCCACGACTTCCGTAAAATAATACTTTCATTATGATATTATTCGCATATTATATTTATATATATATTAAATCTGTACAACATGTCATATATTTTTTGTTTTTTACAACTTCTGTAAAAGTCCCCACATATTTTAATTCTTTTTTTAAATCATCGTATAAGAACCATTTGTTATTATTATTTTTACATTTAAATAAACAAGTATAGTGTCCCGTATTTATTCCACCATTATGAATAATAATAGAATGTAAATATTTGACACTATTATTTTTTAATGTGATTTTTCTAGCAGGTTTTACATTTGTTTCTAATTTTATTATACCACCCACACTTCTATCATATACTAATCTATCTATATGAACAAATAACAATTTAGCAGATATTAATTCAACCTCTTCAACCTTATATTTATATATAGTATTACTTGTGGGTTTCCACATATTATCTTTATCAAATTTAGTAATATTTATTGTACTTGGTAATTTATCAGATATATTTAGGTTTTTTTTACCTTTTTCACAAGGTAATCTATAAATTATTGAGTTATTTTGTTTACGCGTAGTAATAGGAGTTGTTTTTAATATATTTTTAGTAGGTCTATTATTAGTACCCCAATTATTTAATTGCATAATAGTTGTATCTTTAAAATTTAATATTATATTTAAAAATTCAAATGTTTGAACAGGTTCAGATTGTGAACGTTGCCAATTATTTTGATCAATAGTATTATTTGGATATACCTTGTTATATTTCTTTTTAAAATCTTGTAATAATTTTCTTAAATTACTACATTTATAATTATCTTCACCATCACTTTTCTTTCTAATTTTTAAATAAATATTTAATAATTCATTTTTAACTAATAAAGCGCTATCTTCTAACTTTTTATCATTTAATTCGCTTTTAAAAAATAATTCATATACTATATCATTATCAGACGAAAAAAGGGAAACTAATAAAGAGTCTATGTAACAACTATTAATACCATCATATTCTAGCATATTATTATAACATATTTTATTTGCTTTTCTACAACGCAATGTTTTTGGATGTCTTTCTTGATTTTCTTTGCATTTTTTATATAATTTATTTTTTATAATATCATATCCAGGTTTTGCAATAAGTTTATTTCTACATCTCATTGTTTTTGGATGTCTTTCTTGATATTCTTTGCATTTTTTATATTTAATACCATCAATAATTTCGTAATTCATCCTTTATTCTATTATATAATAAACATATTACTTAGATATTATTTTGATTTCAGATTCATTGATATATTTATACATATTTGTAATACTAGAATTTAATAGAGATACTTTATCATTTAATAAATTATATCTTTTTAAGCTTGCAATATTATTATGTGCTTTAAATAATTCAAGAGCATAAAATATTGTTAGTAATAAAAACTCCTTTAACATTTATTATATAAATAAAAATTTACTTTATATCTATTTATAGAATGCTATCTTTAATACTAATTGCTTTTATTATTTAAAAAAATAAAAATTGATATCTCATTTTTAAATAATATTTAGCATGCAAAATTAATATATGGAATGTACTAAATGTCATACTGTTAAGAATTTTGAAGAATTTTCATATAAAAATGAAAATGAAAAAATATATTATTTATATTGTGATTTATGTAGAAAAAAAACACAGATAATACAATTTAAATATAAAGAAAAAGCTAAGGAAAATTATAATTTAAAAAAAATAAATAATATTGTTGAATGTGAGTGTGGAATAACATATGTATGTTTCAGAAATTATCATATTTACAGACATATAAATAGTAAGAAACATAAAAATCTATTAAATTCTTTTATTAATTTTGATACAAAAAATAAATAAAATATTGCTTATAAGTATAATATAAAGTAATAATGCCTAAGGGAGGTAATAATTGTGGATGTGGATGTGAAACACAAAATGGTGGTAAAAAAATAGCAGCATCTAAAAAGTCTCGTAAATTATCTGAGTATAATAAATTTATGAAAACTGAATTACAAAAGGTTAAAAAAGAAAATCCAAAGCTAACACATCAGCAAGCTTTCAAAAAAGCTGCTAGTAATTGGAATAGTAAAAAATAGTTTATTTTTATTAACTTTTATTATTGATAGAAATGAGTAAAAGATTTATTCCTCCTAGAAAAAAAGGGTACACTATTTATTCTATATCAAATTGCAAATATTGTAAGATGTCATGTGATAAAATAAAGTTTGATAAAAAAATAATTAATTGCGATGATTATATATCTACATTACGTGATAGAGATGCGTTTTATAAAAAAATACAAAAATATACAAAGATCAAATACATACATTTTCCTATGATATTTAAGGATGCTAAGTTTGTAGGTGGATACAAAGAGCTAATATCTTAGTCTAGGTCAAATAATGTGTCGTAGTCGTATGGGTCATATTTGGTATCATATTCTTCATCTGTGTCGGATGAATTGTCATCTTCTATAACAAATGAAATATTACCGAATGTCCTGCGGTTTATTTTTTTGATTTTTTTTACCTTAAAGATGTCGTACTTTTCATTATTGCTCCTGGTCACCGTAAACATTGCTTTGATGGCTTGTTTTGTATCTATGATTTTGGAAAAGTTATTTTGAAAAGATTGTAATAGCTTATTTATTGGTAATAATTTATTTATAGTACTTTATCAATTTTTAATTTTATCTTTCTATTTATATTCCAAATGTTGATTCGCCATTATAATATATATATAAAAATCCATCTTCGTTCCTCATATGTTCATATAAATATGCCATAGTAGATGTTAATGGTGGTAAAATGTTTTCAATAAATACAAATATAGCTTGATCTGCTCCAATTTTAATACGTTTTCTAATGATAACTATAAACTGACTAAGTGTCATATCAACATGAGCGAGAAATTTGCATTTATCAATATCCTTTAAAGTAGATCCTGCTGATTTCTTTACTATGATAGGAATGCGTTCTGGATATTTCTGTCTAATTCTTGTAGTTTCACTTATTCTATGTTTAATATCACTAGAAATCATATGAATTTCTATAATAATATATATATTTAATTCTTAATTAAAAAAAGAGTACATAATTTTATTTTTCTATGATTTTTATAAACTTTATAGATTTTAAAGATATTTAGAGAATTATGTACTCAAAATATAAAATATAATATATAAAAGATATATATAATAGAAATTATAAATGGGAAATTTTAAACTTTACGATACTCTTGGTATAGATAAAAATTCATCTGAAAGCGATATTAAAAAGGCTTATCATAAATTAGCTATGAAATATCATCCTGATAAAAATAAAGATAATTCAGAAGCTGAACAAAAATTCAAGGAAATATCAAATGCATACAATGTATTAAGTAACAAAGAAGAAAAACAAAAATATGATATGTATGGTGATGAAAATTATAATAATAGTGGAAATAGTGGACATATGAGAAATCCTCATGATATTTTTGAAGCCATATTTAAAAACCATAGAAAAGGTGGTTTTGAAGATGAATTCTTTGGTAATTTTGGAGGATTTGGTAGAGGTGGAGAACCAAGAAGACCTACAAAAGCAGATTCAATACAAAAAACATTTAGTTTAACTCTGGACGATGTTTATAATGGTGTTAAAAAAGAATTAAATATAACTATACAAAAATATTGTATGGAATGTAATATTTTATGTCCTGAATGTGATGGTAAAGGTAGTATTCATAGAATACAAAATATGGGTATAATGCAAACTGTTTTTCAAACAAAATGTATAAAATGTGAAGGGAGTGGTAATATAATTAAAGGCAAAATGGGATGCAAAATATGTAATGGTAAAGGATTTTATAATAAAGAAAAGAGAGCTACACTAATTATTCCCAAAGGTGTAGATGAAAATTATAAAACTGCATTTCCGGAATTAGGAGAACAGCCAAAAAATAATAATATTAAACCTGGTGATTTAATTATTGGTATCAAAATTGAAAGACATAAGGATTTTGAGAGAAAAGGTAATGATTTATATTATAAAAAACACATATCATTTATTAATTCAATTATTGGTGAAAAATTTAAAATACCATATTTTAAAGAAACTATTGATGTTGATACTACAAATTTTGGTGTAGTATATAATTCTAAGAAATACTTAGTTGAAGGAAAAGGATTGCCTACTTTAAATGGTAAAAGTAAGGGTAATATGTATATTGAATTTATCATTAATTATCCAAAAATTAAAAATAAAGAAAATGTAGATAAATTACGTGAAGCATTAAATGATGTTTTTATATAGTTGCACTATTTTTATTATGTTCAATTGCGTATAAAATATTATATATTGGTGATAATTCAGTTGTATTATCAAAACCAAATCTTTTAACAAACTTAGCTAACTTTTTAGCATAAACATCATCTAATATTTTCTTATTATCTGGTGTAGCTACAATATATAAATAATTACCATCTGTTATTATTTTTTTATTTATATAAAATAGTTTTTCTCCATTATCATATTGTAAGAATTCAGTATCTAATTTATCTAAACTAAAATATGAAAATGCATTAGAGAACCGCGATTTATTTAAATTAGAATTATCTGTTTCAGAAACATAATCAGAAAAAGTAAGACCATTTACATTTTCTGACTTACCAAAATATACAATAGTTTTTTCATTTATAAAATCATACTCTAAACATATACTAAAATTATTGAGAATATCATTTGCTAAGTTTTTTTGTATTATATAAACTCTATAAACATAAGGTTTCTCATATGTTTTATTGATTTCTATTGTATCTTTTATATCTCTGCATCTTTTAATTTTACTAGCATCTCTGTAAACTAAATCTCTATACAATATATAAAATATTACATTTACAATAAATATAAATAATAAGTTAATAAAATGTTGATAATATGGGATCTTATATGTATTATTTTTAATTAATGACAGAGTATAAAATACATACTGAGCATTTGCTTCAATATTTAGTAAAATTTTCTGATATGCATAAAATATTAAATTAACTAAATTACTATTACTCATTATAATCTACTTTTATAATGATATTTTATCTTTATTTTTATTAGCAAATAGAATATTATATATTATAGAAGTATTATAAAATTTATTTTTAGAAAACTCTTTTGTAAATTCTATTAATTTATTTGCTGTATAAGTTTTTATCTCTTTATAATCTTTATCTACACATACAAATTTATACTTAGTACTATTCAATGATGCCATATTAATATTATCAATAGACATTCCATTCATAGTATTTAAATCAAAATAGTTAAAATTTTTATAATTATTTTTATTATTCTTATATTTTAAAGCTCTTTTATATAATTCTGAATTTTCAATTAGACCTATTTTAGCCATTTTCATTGATTTATATGATGATATTTCTAATAATTCTATTAGTTCATTATACAATCTTTTGATATAATTTTTAATTTTATTTATATCACTTGTATCTTCATAAATTTCATTATTATATTTACTAAATATACTAATTGCTTTTTCAGCTTTTTCTATATCATATATTTTAATAAATTCAATAATTTCATTTTTAATACTATTATTATTATCAAATATATCAATTAATTTTATATTAAAATTTTTTTCATCTATTTCATCACTTTTAGCTATTAAATCATATAATTTATTATAATTATTTAAATATTTATGTTTGATATTATTATCAGTACTACTATCATCTTTTAAAATTTTAACAATATTTAATATTTTATCATATTCTGGACCCATGGAATTGAATACATTATTATCTGTACCTGTATCTGTACCATATTCAATTTTAGTTTTTTTAGATTTAAAATTATAAATTATTTTAATTAAAAAATTATGAGATGATAAAGATATTTTATCGTGATTAATTATTATAATATTATATATATAAGGAGTTTTACTAACCTTATTTTCTTCAATTATTTTCATAATATTATTGCAATTCGATATTTTCTTCGCATTTTTATAAACAGAATCCCAATATAATACTATTGATAATATCATAACAATAAATACAAATGTAAAATTAAATAATATATCATAATATCCTATTTTTGATTTGTAAACATCATATAATTGATATTGTATTGCATAATAATAAAATTGTACAATATTTTGTTCCTTGATATAAGTATAAATATATGCAAATACTATTAATATTGCTATTGCAAATATTAGATACTTAAATATTTCCATACTCTACTTTTAATAAGATATAAAAGACTTATATTTTAAATTTCTTAGAAACCATAGATTGTAATGATATTCTACTGGAAACTATGTTATTTTCACTAATAACACCAGATACCTCATTATCATCCATATCAGGCGTTATTATTTTATAATTTTTATATAATGATGCTTCATCACTATGTTTATAAGTTTTATATGCACCAATATAATAGTTATCTTTTAATTTATAATAATTTTTTAGCTCATTATAATAATCATCTTCAATATATTCTTTATTTGACGAAAAGGTTTCTATAACTTTTTTATTAGTAAAATTTTCAAAGGATTTTTTTTTATATTTTTTCATAGCATCTTGCAAGTCTGATGTTAATTCTCTATTAGCATTTTGTAATATTTCAATTAGTTCATTATTATATTTATTAAAGACTGGCTTAAATGGTATTTTTTTTAATATTACTTCAAATATTGGAGTTAATTCTTTGAATGGTGATTTATTAGCTAAAAATGATATAAAAAAGATCTTTTTTATTATTAACCAGATAACCATTAAAAGTAAAATTACAACAGTAATTATAAAAAACATTCCTGCCCATATAATCATCATAGGACCAGCTGTAATAATATCATAACCATGTGCAAGTGGTCCCATAATAGGTGAGTTATAACTAATCGTATAGTCTTTTAAATCTTTAAAAACATATGTAATATTTATAAATAGCCAAAATATACCAAAAATAATTTTTGATATTAATATATACAGGCAAAAAATCCATATATAAATCATTATATTTATAATATTAAGTTTAGCAGCCATTTTTCTATGCTTCTTTATTTAATAAAAGTATAATTATTGTTCACTAATTATATATGTTTGTGTTTTTATTAATTCTAAATGTTGTTTTTCAAGATTGTTTAAATAAACATTATATTCTTGTTTAATTTCTATAATTAAGCTATCAATAACGCTTTTATAATCAACATAATTGCTCTTGAAATCTTGGAATATAGTATCTATATTATCATTAAACATATTATTATATTTTTTTTCTTTTATTAACGATATTATATCAGACTCAATATATGTAAGATTTTTTATAGCATATATATTATTATCAAAATAATTATCAATTATAACCTCAAATTTATTATTAATAATATCTATAAACGACATAAATATTCTAATATCAATGATAATAATATGATATTATTTATTCTTCAATTTTTTTTTTTTTAGAACAAATTATATAAAAATTGATTATAAATCACATATTAAGATTATTGTAATATAATTATGTCTTTAAAAAAAGCATGCATTAATTGTCATAATATGTTTTATACTGGCAATGAACAATCACCTCTACACTATGGATTATCAGCCGAAGGTTATGAATTAAAAACAGCAATGGAAGGGTTTGACAAACAATTATGGATTGTTGATATTAAAAATGGGAAAAAAGTATGGATAAGAAAAGACAGTATTATAAGAATTACTAAGGAAGAACCTTTGATTAAAGACAAAGATGAACCAAATAAAACCAATGATATAAAAGAAAAAAATGTAAATTACCCAACAGACTATAATATTTATATAAAATATAGATTATTTATTCTTAAAAATAATCCAAATGAAAATACAAATAAGAACAATTTTGATTTAGTTAGACAAGAATGGCAAGATCTCAAAAAAGATAATAAGAAATTAAAAGAAGTATTAATTGAAGCAAAAAAATGGTTTGAAGAATCAAAAAATACATTGCCAAAAAAATCAAGACAAAAGCAAGTAAAAATTGATAGCAATTAATATTTAAATATAAGACATATTATAATATTTATACAAATGAATAATATCGTATCTTTAAATAAAAATAATAATATTATTCTGATTGATTGTAGTTACTATATTTTTCATAGATATTTTGCAACATATAGATGGTTTTCTTTTCAAAAAATAGAAGTTGATATTAATGATATTGTTGATAATAATATATTTATAAGCGCGTTTTATAAACATATTAATAATGATATTAAGAAAATTTGTAAATATTGGAAAACAACAAAAGATAATATAGTATTATGCAATGATTGTGTAAGAAGCGATATTTGGAGAAACGATTTGTATAATAAGTATAAATCTACTCGAACACAGAAAAATAATTTTAATAAAAAAATATTTCATATATTCGCAGAATATATCAAGCAAATGGAAATTAAAAATTTATCTTCTGATCGTCTTGAAGGAGATGACATTGTTTATATTACGCAAAAAAATCTAAAAAAATCCACAACAAAAAATATTGTTATTATTACAAACGATAACGATTTCTTGCAATTAGTTGATAAAAATGTTCTTATATATAATATGCAATTCAAAGAGTTGAAAAAGCGAGGATATGATGATCCTAAAATTGATTTACAATTTAAAGCTATATATGGTGATCGTAGTGATAATATTCCAAAAATTTCGAGTAATATAACAAAAGAGAAGGCACTTATGCTTGCAAAAATGACAGATAATGAAAGAGATAAATACTTAACAGAAAATAATATAATTGATAAATATAATTTTAATATGTCTCTTGTATCCTTTGAAAAAATTCCAAACGAATATATTGCAAAATATAATGAAAATATCTCTATTATTTTGGAATAAAATATGTTATATTATAATAAAAAAATTGATTGCCATTATTTTTATAATTTTATTATCAAAACAATTATGGATAATTCTTGTGATCTCTTACCAATGAATACTACTCCCGAAGCTGAAATTGCAAGGCTTGCTACATGTAAATGTTGCTCAGCTCACAAAAATAACAAACCAACTTTTCTATGTCAATGGATAGATCTTCAAAAGAATCATGCAACATCGGAAATTACAAATAAAGATAAAAACGGATTTAGAAAATGCAAATGTGATTGCCGACACAAGGCTAGATTTATCTGTCGCAAATATTATATTTCTTAAAAAATAATTGTTTGTTATGTGTTATATATTTTTTTATATAAAGTGATATGTCTTAATATAATTTAAAATGAATTTAAAAAATACTAATTTATTAGTTACAGGAGGTTGTGGATTTATTGGTTCAAATTTTTGTAATTCTATTTGTGATAAAGTTAATAAATTGGTTATAATTGATAAAATAACTTATGCTGGTAATAAAGATAATATTAAAAATATTTTAAATAAAAGCAATGTAATATTAATAGAAGAAGATATTATATATCATAATTTTCAAAAAACATATTGTGATTATAATATAAATTATATAGTTCATCTAGCTGGGGAAACACATGTTGACAAGTCATATAGTTGTTTGAAAAATTTTATTGATAATAATATTACAGCAACACATATACTATTAGAATCATTGAAAATTAATAAAATACCAATTATATTTTTTTCAACTGATGAAATATACGGCGAATCTAATAATAGTAAGTTTTTAGAAACAGACCAGTATAATCCAACAAATCCTTATGCTGCAACAAAAGCAGCAGCGGAATTATTAATTAATTCTTATATTAAATCTTATAATATCAATATTATCATAGTTAGATGTAATAATGTTTATGGACTTAATCAGCATAATGAAAAAGTAATACCGGGTTTCATTAATAATGCAATTAATAATAAATCTCTTAATATTCATGGTAAAGGTGATAAAATACGCGATTTTGTTTATGTTAATGATATTATAGATGCTATTTTAATATTAATGAATTGTGGTGTTAATCACGAAATATATAATATAGGTTATGAAAATCCTATATCTATTTTAGAATTGGCAAAATTAGTATTAAAAATAACTCAAAGTAATTCTAAACTTGAATATATTGATGATAGACCATTTAATGATAATAGATATAATATAAATAATAATAAAATGTGCAAATTAGGCTGGAATCCTAAGCATATAACAAAAGAAAGTTTTATAAATAATATAATATATTTAATAAAAAATAAATATGATAATAATAAAAAAAATCATAGATTTAAATAATTTTGAATTAATAAAATGTAATATTTTAATAACACAATGTTTTGTGTTTAATCGTATAAATACATATGAATTGGCATTGCTTTATAAAGTTAAAAATAATATAGTAGGGTTTTTGGGAATCAGTCATGATAATTATTTAAATCAGCTTTGCGTTGACTTTAATTATAGAAATAGAGGATATGCAACAAAATTATTAAGTACAGCTTGTGATATATTGGTGGATACAGTATATTTATTTGTTGATAAAAATAAATATAATACTGAACTACTAGTTAATTTTTATAAAAAGAATGGTTTTGAAATTGAGTATGAAAATGATGTAGAATATAAAATGTTTAAATAATATATAATTGAAATGCCTTTTAAAAATATATTGGGTTCTAAACGTAAATGTATTTCACCACCTATTGAACCATTTATTAAACCAAAAGATTCTCTGCAAGAAAAAATGGACAATCATATATTATTTATGAGTCCACCACCTATTCAATCATTTATTGAACAATATCCCTATCAACCGCCAAAAAATCAAATAATAAATAACAATAAGCGATCAATTCCGGAAGTTTTACCATCAAAAAATCTAGAAAATAATGACAATAAAGTAGTAATTCGAGAAGTTCTACCACCAAAAAATCAAAATTTTAATAATGAGCGAGCAATTCCAGTAATCCAATCTCTAAAAAATGAAATAACGGAAGTAGTTATAAAAGATAATAATGAAAAAAATTATAAAACACCTATGAGTAAAATAATACAGAATAAAGTTTATTGGGCTGATAATGAATTAAATGTTGTTAGAGAAATATACCATTACATAAATACAAAATACTGGACTCTTTCAATAATAGTAATAATGCTATCTTCTTTATTAACAATTATAGAATCTATTAAATTGATATTTATTGATACAAGTAATAAATATTTAGAAACAAATAATATAGATGATATAAAACATGATGACAATAGAATATTATATAGTATTAGTAAATATAGTTTAAATTGGAATTTAGCTTGTGATATATTATCATTATTAACAGGTGCATTAATAACTTTTATTATGAGTTTAATAAGATTTAATAAATATCAAACAAAATTAGAATTTATAAGCAATAGATTAATGCAGTTAACAATATACAAATCCAATATTATTTTAATGCAATATAAAGTAGATAATATTGGATATAATATTGAAGAAATAAAAGCAGAATTTTTAAAATTAGAAGAAAATATATATAAAGATAGTGAATTAGATAAAATAATATCTGAAAATAAAGAGGCGGAATTTAGAAGAAGCGCAGATAAGTTAAAAAAAAGAGGTCCTTATCGTAATTATTTTGTTCACGTATTATTTAAATATATATGTTGTAAATATAGAATTAAAAATTTTAATAATAATGTTGAAACACAAACATACTAATATTAGTGACATATTTAATACAAAATAAAAGTTTAATAATGTGTAAAAATTGATTTATTAATTTATTTTTATAATATTAACAATGGATTTTATTAATGTTTACATTGATGGTTCTTGTGTAAATAATGGTAAAGAAAATGCGTGTGCTGGTTATGGTGTATATTTTAAAGAAAATGATACAAAAAATGAATATGGAAAAGTAGAAGGAAAACAAACTAATAATACAGGTGAGTTAACAGGTATTATCAGAGCATTAGAAATATTAAATGATGTTGATATTAGAATTAATATTTATACGGATTCCGAGTATGTTATGAAATGTGCTGGATATTACACTACAAGATTAGCAAAAAATAATTGGAAAACACAAAATGATAAAGTACCTCCTAATTTAAAATTATTGAAAAAATTACATAAACTAATGAATAATAAGGAAAACGTTAAATTACATCATATTAAAGCTCATACTAATTTACAAGATGAACATTCAATTGGCAATTATCATGCAGATAGATTAGCTAATTTAGCAATAGGAATTGACGTTGAAAATAAAGTTAAAAAAAATAAAAACTATATATCAGTATCATATAGTCATAAAGATGAAGTTAAAAAATTAGGAGCAAAATGGGATAAGGATGAAAAAAAATGGTATTATGATGATGATATTAGTGATGAAAATAAACTAGCTATTAATTTAATAGAATTATCTTGTGCTGAAAATAAAGAATTACCACCAATTATAGAAGAATATGAAAAGAAATATATCAAAATCCCTTATAAAAATAAAGAACAGGCTAAAAAATTAGGATGTCGCTGGGATCCTAATTTAAAATCGTGGTATTATATGTCAAATAATAAAAACAAAGATAGTATTATTAAATTAGAAAATAATATTTAATTATTCTCAGTAACCCTTTTAATATAATTAATATTTATTAGTGGTAATATCGGACAACATTCCCATAAGTGTGTTTTGAGAAAAGTTTGTATTTTATATTTAACCGGATACATATGAAATAAACCTTGATATATATCTTCCATATATTTTTTATAATTAGATTTTAAAAGATGAGAACTTTCTTTTGGCAATACTATAAGTAATTGTATATTGGGTGAGACAAAATTATTATTTTTTTCAATGATTGGTTCATCGCATGCAATTGAATGATTTGTTAAATCTTTTAATGTTGGAGGGAAATTATATGGATAATACCATTCGCAATCAATTTCATATCCTTTATAATATGAATATATCCAATAAATACCCTTAATATAGTTATCACATGCATTAAATACTACTGTTGAATCTAATGTAATATTATTATCAAATATTTGTTTGTAATATTCTTTGTGCCAATTTCCCGGATTATCATAAATATAATATGTCAAACTATCTTTGTGTTTTAGTGCATAACAATCACTCGGTAATTTAGCGTCACCAATAATTTTTTTATTTATATATTTTTCACAAATATAATGCATATCCTTATCTTCGGATACTGATAAGAATTTAAATATATTTTTTAATGTATCATAATTAATTTTACCTTTATTAACTAACAAGCCATTTTGTTCAATTGATTTCTTTGTTGCTGATAATAATTTATCAATACCATCAGTTTTGAGTTCAACTGTTAATAAATGTGGAATAAAATCATTTCCTAATATTGAAGTCATAGTACAATATGTTTCAACTATATCAATATCATCGTAGCTTTCATATGATATTTCTAAATTCCAAGTTTCTTTAACTTCACATAAAATAGCTTTTTTTAGGTTATCAATATTTAAATAATTAAATATAGTTTTACCAGTATCTTTATCTTTTGTTTCTCGCATAAGATATATATTGTCCTTGTGTGAAATTAAAGATAATATAATTAAATCGGCATCTAAACCGTTAATAATAATATTGCTATATTCTTTTTCAACTTTAAGCTTTCTAAATATTTTATGTTCTCCTTCCCCCGTTTCATCGCTACCGCTATATATTAATTCAATTGGATATGTAGAATATCTTATTTGTTTAATAATAAACATATTTAATTTATTCATAAAATGAGTTCCAGGTGTTATTGCATTTGTATCCCATATAGGTTTATCATCTACATATTTATCATCTATTTTATTTCTATAGATTGATAAAAAACGTCTTTTTCTTTGTTGAATCATTTTAGCAGCAGGAGCTACTCCATCAGCACATATTATATATTTTTTCGCTTTATAAATATCAATATAATATATTATCTTATTCCATACACCATCTATAATTTTATCTTCAATATTGACTATATCCTTGTCATATATAAATTCATGTGCAACATTATGAATAATACCATTAAAGTCGATGCAATATATATCAGTATTTTCTGGTTTTTTATTGCTTACAATATTATTATATTTTTGTGATAATTTGTAAAAATAATAAGGAATTCCCATTTTAATATTAAAGCTATTAAATATTTATATGATAATCATTTTTTTATTTTTTCTTTATATCTAATTAGAGAATATAATGTATAAAGATCGTAGCCCACAAATAAGTTTAAATGCGATATTTTTTGGTTCTGAACAATCAAAATATGCCGGTGTTGCTTTATTTGGAACAATATTTATATTATGTTTAGCTATATTATTTTCTAATAGCAATATACCAATTGATCAAAGATTAGCATTTGTAGTATTTATAATGCTCGTAGCTATACCATCTGTATTAATGTCATTATTTGAATTAACTTGTATAGTAACAGGTGGTAATGTCAAATATAGATGGTGGTGCTGGCTACTAGCTTGGGTAATAGCTGTTGTTATAATATTATATTGTTTAATGGTTGTTGTATCATTATTATTGTCTATGGCAAATTTTGATATTGCTAATCAAAGAGTTGAAAATAATGAAGAAAATAATATAATAGATACAAAAACTGCCGATGAATATGCTAAAAATGTAATTAAACAATATGAAGATGATGTAAAAGGTATGGAAAAGTTAGTTGAAGAACCTGTACAAGAACCTGTACAAGAACCCGTACAAGAACCCGTACAAGAACCTGTACAAGAATTAGTTGAAAATTATGATAAATTAGAAAAAAAAATAGAAACTAACATTCAAGGTCATGATTTAGAAGATAAATATGCTTTATTTAATCAATAATAGTAACTTTTATTTTTATTAAATATATTTAAGAAATCAATTAATATATTACTATAATGTCGTATAATGAAAAAAAAAGATGATGAAATATGTAAAAAAAATAATTATTTTAGACCTCAAACTTGTAGAAATTGCGGGTTAAATGGACATTTATACAAGGATTGTCCACATCCAATTATGAGTTTTGGTATTATTTGTTATAAAATTATAAATAATAAAATTAAATATGTAATGATACAGCGAAAAGATAGCTTATCTTTTATGGAATTTGTAAGAGGTAAATATAATGCAGATGATCATAATTATTTAAAACAACTTATAGAATATATGACTGAAAATGAAAAGCAAATGATATTAACTAATAATTTTGATCAAATATGGAATTATACATGGTGCCAATCTCCTCATACCAATTTCAAACAAACAAAAGAGTATCTTGATTCAAAAGCTAAATTTGAACATAATATTAATAATAATTATTTAAAAACATTATTAATTTGTAAAAATACAAAAAGTAATGATACAGAACAAGAATGGGGATTTCCAAAAGGAAGAAAGAAAATTAAAGAAGCAGATATAGATTGTGCTATAAGAGAATTTTGCGAAGAAACACAATTATATAAAGATGATATTTTAATTAATAAAAATGTAATACCTTTTCAAGAAATATTTTTTGGTACAAATAATGTATTATATAAACACGTGTATTATATAGCAAAAATAATCAAAGATGATGCTAAAATACATATTGATAATTCATGTATGGAACAGGTTAGAGAAGTTAGAGCATTAAAATGGTTTTCGTATGATGAAGTTTTAATGAGAATTAAAAATCATAATGTAGAAAGAATTAAAATATTTAAAAAAGCACATAGTATAATAAGTGCATCCTTATAATATATCTTTATTTTTAATAGGATAATGTTAAAAGGCAAAAACGCCCAAAAAAAAGAATGTCCCGAGGGAAAAGAAATTAATCCTGTAACTGGGAGATGTGTTAAAATATGTGAAAAAGGTAAAGTGAGAGATCAAAAAACAGGAAAATGTGTTAAAGATGTTAAAAAACTATCAATTAGTTTATCTAAAAATTCTAGTTCATCTTCTATTTCTACATCTTTTTCATTATACTATCCAGATTTAAAAGAAGATAATTTTCCAAATAAAATTGCAAGAAATATGAATTTTGCTATTCACAAGATACCTAAATTTCCAATAATTGAAAACGTAGAAGATTTTAATAATGTAGCTAATAAATTATGTGGTACATTTGAAACATCTTTATATCAACATTTTGTAAGCCAATATATATCACATAAAACACCTTACAAAAGTATATTATTATATCATGGTGTTGGTGTAGGTAAAACATGTTCAGCAATTACAATGTCTGAATCTTTATTAATAACACATGATAACAAAGAACCGATGATATGGGTTATAATGCCACAATCTTTAAAGAATAGTTTTAAATCTCAAATATTTGATATAGATACACATACATTTGAAAATATTATAAATCAATGTACAGGTGATACTTATGTAAAATTGTTAAATATTTATAAGTCATCATTTAATAAAAAAAAGGTACTTAATGCAGAGCTAAAAAAATTATTAAAAGGTAGATATAGACTTTTTACATATGATGGTTTTTCAAAATATATCCAAGAAAATTATAAGGATAATATTGTAGAAAATAAAGTAATTATAGTAGATGAAGCACATAATATAAGAAGTACAAATAAAAAAGATAAAGATTCTTTTATTTCTCTAACAAATATATTAACATCTGGTATTAACAATAGATTAATTTTATTATCTGCAACACCCATGTATAATGAGCCAAGAGACATCTTTGATTTATTTAAATTAATGTTACTTAATGATAAACGTAATAAATTATTAGCTAAATATAATAAAACTTTTAATAATCAAAAACTTATAATAGATGATAATGTAAATGAATTAATTAAAAAATTGTCTTCTAATTATATATCATATTTAAGAGGTAAAAACCCTTTTACTTTTGCATTGAAATTAAATCCTGAAAATAGTGGTATTAATGTATTAAAGAAAATACCCAGTAAGGACCCTTCAAATAAACCTATACCAGAAAAAGAAGCTAGATGGTTAGATAATATTGATAATGGTATTGTAACATCACAACTTAGTTTATCGCAAAAAAAGATGATAGAAAAATTAGGATATAAGTATATTGACGAAACAGATAGTGATGATATATCTGATGATAATGAATTTGATGATAAAAAACAAAATATGCGATTATTACAACCTATGAATATAGTATATGATAATGAGATAGGAAATAAAGGTTTCTTTACATTTTTTACTAAAACAAGAGAAAGCGATCCATTATTAGTAAAATATAATAAAAAATATGAGAATGCACTTATACCAGATGATAATAATTTAGGTAAATATTCTGGTAAATTTCTAAATATTTGTAATATTATAAAAAAATCAAAAGGTATTGTTGTTATTTATTCGCGGTTTTTGTATTCAGGTATATTACCATTTGCCGTATGTTTAGAACATATGGGATTTTCAAGAGAAGGAACAAATAATATATTAAATAATGCTAGTATAGTAAAAGATAAACCTGTGTATGAAGATATTAAAACACCAAAATACTGTATATTAACAAGTGATAACAAAGAAATTATGGGTTCAACTAATATAGATACATTAATAAATAGAATAAATAAACCAGATAATATAAATGGTGAATTAGTAAAAGTAATTTTAATAACCCCTGTTGCAAGTGAAGGTTTAAGTTTTTATAATGCTCGTGAAATACATTTAATTGAACCATGGTATCATTTTAATAGACCAGAACAAATTATAGGTAGAGGTATTAGAAATTGCAGACATCAAAATTTACCCCTTGAAGATAGAAACACGACTGTTTATTTACATGCTAGTAAAAATGATAATGATAATAAAGAAACTATTGATATTCATGCTCTCAGAATTTCAACACGTAAATATATTGATAGTATGAAAGTAGATAAAATTATTAGAGATAATGCTCTTGATTGTTTATTAATGAAAAATATTAATTATTTTCCAAAATCTATTTTTAATATTGGTAAAATAAAATTAAATACATCTCAAAATAAAACATATGAATATGATTTTGGAGACGAAAAAAATTTTGAACCTGCATGTTATGATGAAAATGATAATTTAGATAAAGATGGTTATAATAGTGAAGCTTATAAACATTTGTTAAAAAGAACGCAAAACTCATTGAAAGGATTAATAACGGAATCTATAAAAAAAGGTATTTATTATATATTATATAATCAAATAAAAGAAAAATTAGATATTAATGAAGAATTATTAATATATACAATAAGAAAGTCCATATATCCTTTTATTATTATTAATAATTATTATATTATTATGCATAAAAATGGTATTAAAATAATAAGTTATAAAAGTAAAAAAATAAATAAATTAAATATAATTTTTACAAATCAAGAAAAAGTTGAAGATAATGTTAGTGATAAAAAATCTGTGGATATTGAAAATTTAATAAAAAATATTGAAATTGATTTACAAGACGTAAATAGTACAACATTATCATTATATTTAAGTTTAAATAATAAAGAGTTTTTAGATTTAATAAAAATTATATTAACGAATAAAAGTACAGATGAAAGAATAATATTCTTAGAAAAATGTTTATATAACCAAGGTGTACTTATTAAAAATACTGAAATACCATCTTATAAAAAGAATGATAATAAATATATTGGTTTTATAAATATATTTGATACAAAAAACAAAGATAATACTATTGATAAATTAGATATTAATCTTCATGTAAAAGATACAGATATATTTAATATGGATTTATCAAAGCGCGAAAGAGATGAATTTGCTAAAATGCGCAAATCAGCATTGTCTATACCTAACGATATGACATTGGAAGAAATGCCATGGGGTTTCATAGAGCCATCAAAGAACAAAGATTTATTTATAAATAAGCTTAAAATATTTTCAACAGATCCTGTTATTGGTAAAGGTAAGAAAACTGGGCGCGTATGTGAGACTTATTACGATATAGATCATAACAAATTTTTAAATCAAATAAATAAAACAAATAATGAAAAATATAAATTTAAAAATAAAAAGGTTCTATGTAGTAGTATTGCAAACAAATTATTGTCTAAAAATAAATTAATACTATTACCATTATATAAACCTAAGTAGTTAAATAAATAACATCTTTATATTCATCTTTTTTATAAGATACTATTGCATCATTGTATTCGACAGATTTATTAAATAGAAATGATATAAATAATGCAGTAGATTTATTCCATCTATTATTAACAATACCAGACATAATTTCTGAGCTTTTTGTAATACCAAATACTTTATTGAATTCTTTTTGTGTTATAAATTTAATTAATTTGTCTTTAACATTATCTTTAAAATCACTAAATGTGTTTGAATGACTTAAAATTATTTCAAGAGGTTTTAATAATGCTTTTTTCTGAGATTTTTTTGCTTTAACAACTTTTTCTTTTTCAGGTTCAATTTTAGGCTCTTCTATTGGTTCTTTATATTCTATATGTTGTGAAAATTTATTATATGCCTCATTATCGTTAGCTTTCCATAATAAATCATTATCATTAGCATTAATAATTTTATCATATAATAACTTAATCATAGTTATTATATATAATAAAAATAAGTTCTATATCATTTTTTATGTTATTAAGTAATCTTCATATTTTAATTCATTATCATATATATTATAAATGAATGTATTTTGTTTGCTAAATTTCTTTTTTAATAAATAAAACTTCATACTGGATGAAAATTTTTGTTTTATATTATTATTATCAGATTGTACAACTTTACTTGTTTCTGTTTTACTTTCTTCTTTATGTGATGTTTCAATAGTATTATTTAATAAGTTTTTCATCATTTCATATTTAGAGATTTCATTTTGTGATTTGATACAAAATAAAATATAATTATTTATTTTTATTAAATTATCTTTTGATAACCAGTTTAAGTTTAAAAATACACCATTATTATTTTGTGTATAATTAACATTACAATTTTTAATAAGTTTAAATAATTCTGATAATTCATTTGATGTTAATTTTATTGCATTATTTTGTATAGTTTTACATAAGTCGTGTTTATTCATTTTTATTTATATAATGATTATATATATTTATATATTAAAAATCATCAAAATCTTCAATATCATCATCCATTTCTTCATCAATATCATCTTCATCTAAATCATCTAAATCATCTTCTTCTTCATCTTCTTCTTCATCGTCTTCTTCATCTTCTTCGTCTTCTTCGTCTTCTTCGTCTTCTTCGTCTTCTTCGTCTTTAAGATATTTATTATCTATTTTAATTTTTTTTACAACATCATCATCATCGTCATCATTATCATATTCATCATCATCTTTAATCATGTCAATGAAATCATCTTGTAAATCTTCATCTTGCTCTTCAATATCAGAATTATCATCTATAATATCTTCTTCAACTTCTATAATATCTTCTTTATCTTTAATTATTTTACCTACTATTGATATCATTTTATCATATAATGTAAATTTTTTACCACATACACGAACATTTACAGTATCACCAATATTAACATCATCTATATTTACCTCTGATTGTATGCCTGATGTTATCCTAGGAATAATAACTTCAAGTATGGACATATCTTCAAATGTTCCAATTGCTCTCAGTCCTAGATTATTTTTAGCTTTAATAACACATTTTATAATAGAATCCTGTGTTGGATTACAGATTTCAGCAATACAACTTAAATCATATGCTACATTGCCATTTAAATGTGATTCTTTAAAATATCCAGCTGTCCTTTTAATAACTTTAATACTATCCTTTTTAATAAATCCATGTTTACTGCAATTATTTTCTAATGTAAATTTTATCTTAGACAATATCGTGTTGTCAAAATTTTTATTAAGTTCTTTTGGTGTTAAAATAACGGTTGTATTAAACTTGATTGGCATAAACATTTTTGACATTACTATTGTAATATAATCTATAAGAATATATCATTTTTTTTATTTATATATTAAAAATTGATATATAAATCTATAATATCTTTATTTATTAGAGATACAATATGGAAATTCACAAAGATCATTCTATATTTTCTATAATTGATAAACACTCTTCATTAATTGAAGAGGATTGTGAAATATATGTTAAATTTACAAACTCTTTAAATTGGAATGATAGTGTATATGAAAATTTTATAAATGTAATAAAATCACAAAAATATAAAGAAGATATTGAAAAACAAACATTGGAAATATATTCTGATGAAATTCTTTTAAAAATAACTGGTAATACAAATATCATAAAATATTGTCAAAATAATAAGTATAAACATAAGAGTTTTGAATGGTTTAAAAATAAAATAATATCAAAAGATATTGTTGATGATATTTTAGATTCGCAATTGAACTTTTACTCAATTAAAAGTAATTTATTATCGGATGCTAATATACCTATTAATTGGCATGATATACGCAAATTTTATAAAATAACAAAAAAAATAAAATATACTGATCCCGATACTGGTGTTAAATATATTGTAAGTATTATAAAAGGTAATAGTTTAGAATTTGATGAAGCATCTGATAAAGATATGTATTATAATTTGAATAATTCAGGTATATTATCATCAACGCAAAAATACGAGTTTTATATTGATATAACAAATACAAATAAAGATAATATACTACCTGCATTAATTAAAATGGAACAAGCATTGTATTTATCAACATTTATAATATCTAAAACACAGCAGCAAGATATTATTAAAAAGTATTATGAACTAGTAAAAGATGATATTATAATAAAATCATTTAATAATAAAAATCCAAATAAACCACCTCTCATAACACCCAAACCAGTTACTCTTGAAAAGGTAAATATAATGAGTCCAGATGAATATGGTATTGTTAGTATATTATCAGAATATACTGTTACTGAAAAAGCAGATGGAGAGAGATTACTTATGTTTATTGATGATAATGCAAAAGTTTATTTAATTAATAATACATATCGTGTTATTGATACTGGTATTACATCTATAAAAGAATTGCAAAATACTTTAATTGATGGAGAATATATTGCATGTAATAATAGAAAAGATAATTCCACAAAAGGTTTATATGCAGCTTTTGATATATATTATTATGGTGGAGAAAGAATAACAAGCTTACCATTAATTAATAAAGACCAAAATGTAAAAACCAGATATAGTTATTTATTGAAAACTGCAAATGGTATGAAAAAAACCGAACATTCAATGGATTATATTGTTAAAGAACATTTATATAACGCCGACATATTAAAGGATTGTAATGAAATATTATCTGGAAATAAAACATATCCCTATGATATTGATGGACTTATATTTACACCTGCTAAATTAGCATTATATTCATATTATACAAATAAAGCTATGCCAATAACAGATAATGTTAAGTGGGATAGAGTATTTAAATGGAAGCCTCCTGAACAAAATACAATAGATTTTTTAGCGAAACAAGCGAGAACAACTACTATTGATGGTATAAAATACAAAGAGTTCTTATTGTATGTTGGTTATAATGCATCTCAATGGGAGCCATATACTATTGATGAAGCTTTGAAGATAGCATATAATAAAGAATACAGATTAATGGTACAGGATAAAAAGAAAACTTATACTCCTAAATTATTTCAACCTAATATATATTATGAAAAAGGGATTGAAAAACTACTTGTTAAAATTGATACAAATGGTAAAGTTAAATGTGATAATGGTGATATTATAGAAGGTGATGTAATAATTGAATGTATTTATAATATGGATAGAAAAATACCTGCTAATATGAGATGGAGACCAATGAGATTGCGAGAAGATAAAATAAGAATTTATAAGATGGGAGAATTATCAAAGACGGCAAATGATATGAGTGTAGCAATTAATATATGGCGTTCAATTCATAATCCGGTTACTGAGAGTATTATTAGAGGCAATAAACCTATTGTGAATATGGATATTAATGATAGTGAAAGTGAAAGGTTACTAGAATCTGATGATATATATTATTCTAGAAATATACCAAGAGACGCAATGTTTTCTTACAATATGTTACAATTCCATAATTTAGGTATTAAACGTATGCTTTATAGCAAACCAAATAATAAAAGAAATCTTGTGGAATTAGCGTGTGGCGAAGGAGGTGATATGCCTAGATGGATTGATAATGGCTATAAATTTATTCTCGGTATTGATTTAGTAAAAAATAATATATATGGACCTCGCACAGGAGCATATAGTAGAATGTTAGAGAATAGAAAGCGCTTTTTCAGAAATAACAATGTTAAAGACAAGGTTGCTTTTCCAAATATGGTATTTGTAGCAGGAGATTGTGGCAAAAGTATTATGGATGGTGAATGTTCGTTATCAATAAATGATCAAGAAAGCTTCAACGTATTACAAAATGTTTTAAATAAAAAACGCAACGATATGCAAAAACATTATTCTAATGTAATTGGACAAGGAGCAAATGGTTTTGATGTTTGCTCTTGTATGTTTAGTATTCATTATTTCTTTAAGAGTGAAGAAACATTAGATACCTACTTAATGAATGTAAGCTCTCTTTTAAATACCAATGGAACATTCTTCTGTACCTTTATGGATGGAAAAAGGATAGTAGATGAAATTAATAGTAATGGTGGAGATATGATTGAAGGTGTTAAAAATACTGAAATTGATATTAAGAATAGAGTACCAATATGGGCTATTATTCGTAGATTTAATAAAGATGCAAAGAATATATATAATAAAAAAATAGATGTATTTATTGAATCTACTAGTAAATTTATACCAGAATATTTAGTATCTTATGAAGAATTAGTTAATAAATGTAAAACTTTTAATTTAGAATTGGTAGAAAGCGAATTATTTTCAGAATATTTTAATAAAATTAAATCTGAAATCCCAGATGATGATGCAGAAAAAGAAAATATACATAAAATTGTTATGGAATTGGATAAAGATCCTGTACAAAAAAAATTTAGTTTCTTTAATAGATGGTGTATATTTAAAAAGATTAAATAAGTTTCGTATATAAGAGTTTATTTATTTTTTAAATTATAATTAAGATGATATTATTTTATAGCCCTGCTTGTAATCATTGCAATATGTTACTAGATAATATCAAACGATATGATAAAGAAAAAAAAATTAAATTAGTTTGTATTGAAGAATTAATTTCAGAAAATATTGAGATTGAAAAGAAAATTCATTCTGTTCCCGCGTTTATGATTTTGCCATCAAAAGAATTACTATTTGGTAAAAATGTTTTTGATCATTTATTATTACCTGGAAGGGGTATATTATGTGGTGGGCAAAGCACGAGATTAGATAGACCTGCAAACAATAATCAGGATATTAATGATGATAATGTATCTAAACCATTAGATATCAAAGAAAATCCTGATGAACCATCGGCATTTGTTTTAAGTGGTTTTAATTTTTCTGATAATTTTTCTTCTATTGATGAAGAAAACAATGCAGAATGTAAGGATAAAGGATATAATTGGGATTATATTACAAATGATGCAAATATTAGCGATGGAATAACAGGTATTTCAGTTACTGAAAGCGAAGGAAAGAAGATGCCTTCATTAGATGAATTAAAAAAAATGAGAGATGAGATTAAATTTAACTAATGAAAACATATAAGGAATATTAGCAATATTTTTTATATAATATAAAATAATGTCAAATCAATATGTCTTTAACCAATATTATATTGATTTTATTAAACGATTAAAAAAAACTTCAAAGATAATCAAGGATGATGGAATAGATAATGAAAAGTATGAATTGGCAAAAGATATAATGAAATCAATTAAGAATAATTATGTAACTTTGGATAAGTCATCGGATGAATATGTGGTTTTTATTAATAAGGTAGACGAAAATGTATGGAAAACTTATTTAGATATTGAAGATGATAAATTAAATGAATGGTTTAATATGGAAAATGTAAAAGATATTGAGCTATACCAAAATATCACAATTTCAAACATTCGAAAAATAATAAATGATGATTATTTATGTCATCATTTTATAAGTGTTTTTTATTTGTTTAAAAATGAACTAAGTGAAGATGATGTAAAGAAATATGTATTTATATTACAAGAATCATTTAAGGAAGAATTATATGAAGATATTAAAAATGAAGAACATAAAAAATTATTATTAAGATTAAATGAATTGAAAAAGAAAACAATAAAGGATAAAAGTGGTGTAAATATGGCTGGAATGGAAGATACTATGTTAGGTAAATTAGCAAAAGAAATATTAGAAGATGTTGATGTTGATAAATTACAAAAATCTATTGGTGAAAAAGGTGATTTATTGAAAGCTATTGGTGATCCAGATAGTGGATTTGGAGATCTTATTTCTAATGTAAGTAGAAAAATGGCTACAAAAATATCAAATGGCGAATTAAAACAAGAAAATTTACTACAAGATGCTATGAAATTCGCATCAACAATGCCAGGATTATTTAGTGGAGGTAATCCAGGTGGAGGAAATAATAAACAACAAAAAGATATGGCTAATATGATGAATATGATGAATAATATGATGAACAATAAAGAAGGCATGAATGCTTTTAAGAATATGATGGGTGGTGCTAATAATGGGAAAAAAGCAGGTAGTAAAGCGGCATTCAATAAAAATGCTTATAAAAAATCAATGGCTGCTAATAAACTAAAAGCTAAATTAGCTAAACGTAAAGAAGAAATTCAGGAAGTTTCTGATGAATAAAAATAATGTAAATATTTAGAGTAATAAACAAAATGTTTTGGTTAGACAATATATCTGAACTAATAAATCCCGTAATTATCCCAGATATTAACATGACAATTGAAGAAAAAATTAATGCAATTATAAGAGCAATAATATTTGTCGGATTAATATGTACACTTGTTTTCAATGATACACGATATGTATTATTTGTTATTATATTGATGATATTATCAATACTAATTATAAATTATCAATATGAAAAAAATAAAAAAATAGAGAAGTATTTAAATTTAAATGATTTAGATATAGTTAATAATAAAAAATGCATTAAGCCAACTGAAAATAATCCTTTTATGAATCCAAATATATTAACAACAAAAAAAGGCAATGAAAACTATGAAGCGTGCTCAATTAATAATAAAAATATTAATAAAAATATAAATAAGTTTTTTAATAAAAAAATATTCAGAAATGCCGATGATATATATGATAAATCAACATTAGATAGACAATTTTATACAGTACCTTCAACGACAATTCCAAATGACAGAGAAAAATTAGGAGAATGGTTATATGACAGAGGTCCTTCTTGTAAAGAAGGTAATGGTATGAAATGTTATACTAATTTATACAATGATATTAAGAATGGTGTTCAGATTTAAGAGATTTAAATAAATCAGGTGAATAATCCTTATAAAATCCTTTTTTTTCTAAGAATTCTATTTTATCAAATTTAATATTATAATTATTTTTCTTAGCAATTTCAATACAACATTTGTTGATTTTTTCTAGTAAATCTTTTTGATCTTGGGTTAGTTCTTTCATTATATACTTATTTTAATTATAATGATTAATCATTTTTTATATAAATAAATAATATTTTAAATATTTAAAAAATGAAAGAGAAAACTACTATATCTTATTCATATCATGTATATGATGATAATACAAATGAAAGTAAAGTAGAATATAATAAATATACAAAGTCACCAGATGATATGGAAAAACTATTAACATATAAGAAAATTGTTAAAAATGACTTATCGGGTAATAATATTACAAATAAAGAATCATTCAATGAATTACATAAAAATAATACTGATATAAATGAGGTAATTGGCCATAGTTGTAATAAGAAAGATTGGAATGTTGCAGAGTATAATAATTATAATTTAGAAAAAAAATATAAAACAGAATATGAAAATATTAAATTGGATATAAATTATGATTTATTAGAAAAATATGATACTAAATATTTAAAAGATAAATGAAATTTTTTTATATATTATTTAAGAATAGATAGATAATGAGTAATAATACTTTTGATAGCTCAACTAATATATGCAATGACAATTGTTGGAAAGTCGCAAAGGAATTACATAATAAAAAAATAGAAGGATATAATATATATCCTAACAATCCCGTTGAATGTACTAGTCCATACGTGAGAATGTCGGATATGTATTTAAATCATCCTAACTTGCGAGGTCGTCCAGGATACGGTTTATCAGATGATTGTTTAATTGATAATTATTCATCACTAAGAAATGACCCATCCATGTTAACACATGATAGATGTAAGATACAATTATTTAATCGTATATTTACTTCTGGACCCAATTTAAGATGTGGTAAAACTAATATAGGTCAAGAACTTGAATTAATTGAAGGAGCTGATACTAATCCCGTAAAATGTAAAAAACAAATAATGGAAGAAGAAATGAATAATATAATGCCTTTATTAGATTGTGTTAAAGATGTTCAAAATCCTGATAATATAGTACCTATATGGGTCAATGGAGGTGAAGATACTCGCTCTTATATAAATAGAGTTGAATTTAATAAAAATTGTAATTGGCAAGGTAGAAATAAAAACATTTCTGTATAATTAAAAAAATCTTATATTATAGAAGATATGAGTTTTAATAGAACGACATATGATAATTGTTCATACAAGCAAGAATTACAAGGTAATGTTAGCACTTTGCAATATTTATTATCACCATATAGATATGAACACGCTAATAAATGCAGACATCAACTAGGATTTATTGGAGGTACCGCTGTATCTCATATTCAAGGCAATTTAGTTGACCTTGATAGTGAATTACGTGGTCAAACACGTATTGTGTCAAAATGCAATACAAATCAATATGTACCAACTAATGATGGTATTATAAAAAATGATAAAACTAAACCAATTGATACAACTATGTTACATTTACCAGCATGCCAATCAATAATGTATCGTGAAGTACCTGCTCCACCAAAAATAAATTACGATAAATGCTAAATTATTTTTTTAACATAATTTTCCTAAATAGTTAAATATGAAATAGTATATCAAATATATAGGTCCTAACATAAATGCTGCAAATGCAAAAAATATTCTAATGAATATATTATTTACCATACCACCCCATTTACAAGAAAAAGATAAATATGCTGCTCCTGCTGAAATTAAAAAGGTTATTATATAGAGAATGGCAATATATATATTATCTAATATAGTCCATCTATATAAATATTCTGGGTTATATCCATTTATATATAAATAAATAACTTCTATTGGCCTATAATTTATATTATCTTCATTATTATTAAAATTTTCAACTAACAATAACATATCTATTTATTTAATATATAAAATAATATATTATTTTATTAGATATGAATAAATATATAGATACAAGATTAAACTACGATAGTTGCAGTTATAAAGAAAAATTACGCAGAACAGTTGGACCAGGTCTATATCAATTAGAAACACCATATAACGATTGTGCAGAATGTTCACAAGATATACCAGCTGACCCGTCATTAAGATATCAAAATTATGGTCAAAATACTTGCTCTATGAAGAAAGCAGTAGATGATTCTAGTGAGTTATTAGGACTTAACTATAAAAATACTAAATGTAATGCAAATGAATATATTCCTGGAAAATACGAGAAATCTGGTTGCTTTATAAAAGGTGATACTGATCCACGTGCTTGCACTGCTCCTCGCGAAGATACACGTTTATCTAATCCACCATGTACATTAAAAGAAACTGGTATAAACAGATGGGAATGGTTATGCTTTGACCCGCAAGAAAGAGCGATTGAAGGATTTGACAGAATACCAGTTAATTATAGAATGGTTGCTAAAGATAATCATGTACCATGCATTGAAGAACCATCCGACCAATCTATGTTTTTACCAACAAATGGTAGCGGAGATATGAATAGATTAGAAGATTGGAAAATGTGTAATAAAGATAATAAACTTTATACACCAGGATATCCTTATGGTTCAATGTATACAGGTGTTTCTTGTAAAACTTAATAAAATTAATAAATATTTTTTGTATATATTAGTGTATTTTTTATCCTTTATTGATTAGAGGCCAATAATGGAATTATCCAATGATATACCATCAATGAAAAATATATATGATTCTACATATTGGAATCAAGTTAAACAAGATGAACAACAGCGGGGTAATAAAATGTTTAACATGGCAGAAGCTAGAAACACAGGTATTGTTGCTATGCCTGCCACTTCTGACATGTTTAAAAATATGAATTATACTATTCCTAATAATAGTAAAAGTCCTGAATATGTACAATCTTTAACAGGAAATAAAATAAATAGAGATACTTTTATTCATAACAATATGACACCTTTTTTACGCAAAAATGTAACACAAAATACTAATATTGAAACAATGTCTCCTTTTCTTGATAGTAGAACTGGTAACAATCAATTTTGGCAAACGAAAAAAGAGGTACCTTGTATGTTTAAACCACAAGCTAATATTGGTGGAAATATATGTGGTATGAAAAACAACGATGACTTTTACAAATCCCGTTTAGAATTTAAGGAAAAAGCTAATAATTTTTTTCCAATAGAACAAGTTAAAGTTGGTCCTGGATTAAATAAAGGATATGATTCAAAAGGTGTCGGAGGTTTTCATCAAACAGAAACAAATACTCTAGCAAGACCTAAAAATTTAGATGAATTACGCAGCAAAATAAATCAAAAACAATCGTATTTCAATATACCTGTAAAAGGTCATATCAAGGGTACTGACCAACGCGGTGTTCAAATGCCTCTTGATAAAAATCGCCCTGATACTGTATATGAGCAAAGTGAAGATATGTGGATTAAAACAACAGGTGCTAATAGCAAAAATTCTTTGCGTCCTGCTCAAAATATAAGACCAACAACGCGTCAAGAATCACATATAGATTATAAAGGTGGTGTATCTATAAGTGATGCAAATGCTGGTATTAGCGATGATTATGGTAAAAGTAAAGTTATTGTTTATAATAATGAAAGAGCTACAACTGAAAATAAACCAGTTGTATCTAATGTCACAAGTATTGTAAAGGCTATTGTTTCACCTGTCGTAGATGCATTGAAATATACTATGAAGGAGTATACCGTAGAATCTGAACGTGGAGTAGGTAATCCTAGCATACAAATACCAGAAAAGGCAACAACTTATGACCCGGATAATCATATTATGAAAACAACTGTTAAAGAAACCACAATTCATGATAGTGAAATGATTAATTTATCGGGAAATAAAGAAACATACTCTACTTTAACAGATCAAGCAAAAACAACTGTAAAGGAAACTTTAATTCATGATAGTGTACATACAAATATAAAAGCAGGTGATGGTGGATATACAACGGCTGACGATGAAGCTAAAACTACTATTCGTGAAACTGTTAAGGCGGTTGATACTGTTAGAAATATTGGAGGTGTAACTTACAGTGTATCAGTATATGACCCAGAAATTGTAGCTAAAACAACAGTTAAAGAAACTACATTAATTGCTAAATCACCTTATGGTTTCTTGGGTGGCATGCTTGAAGGATTATTTGGAGGATATATCAGCAAAGAAATTGATCTCAAAAATACACATAAACAATTCTTGTCTGATACCAATGAATATGGTATTGCAGGTGCTACTAATGAATATAGACAACGCGATAGAACTGCCGAAGAAAATGCTGAAATTGATGATACTCGTGAAAGAATAATGATTGCAGCAGGACATACACCAAATCCAGGAAATATGAATATTAATCGCGACTCTGCTGATGTAGAAATGACGACACGTAAACCATTTGAAAACTCTGCTTCTGCTCGTGAAAACGGCAATGTAGGTATGATATATCAATCGTCGCCAACTATTGACGAGTGTGGAATTACTAAAATGCCTCAAAAATCTAATGCATATACTAATAGATTAGATAGTGATCTTCTTGAACCAGTTAATGATAATGATCTAATGAAAACCCAAAGAATTAATCCTATTAAAAGTGGATGTAAATTATAAAAATATATAAGGATTTAAACATATATATATTCGTAATGGGAGCGGGCTCCTATTACAAGCTCTTGTAGCTTAATCGGTCAAAGCGTTGGTCTTATGAGCCAAAGATTGGGAGTTCGAGTCTCCCCGAGAGCAATAATTATTTTTGTAAGATAAATAAATTATATTTTATATATCAAAAAATGAAAAAAATGCTATATGTGGATTTATTATTTAATAATATATGGTAATCTAAAATATTTATAATCTTTTTTTTTATAACTAAAATATAATATTTCATTATTATTACTTAATAACCATATTAAAGTGTTATTTACTTCTACTATTTTTTTTTCATATTTATATTCTAGTATATCTAATAACATATCACCAAGTAGTCCAGATGTTTTAATGTATGTATTATTATTTTTATAGTCTATATAAATATAAGTTTTACATATATCTGGTTTTACTCTAAGGAATTGTCTATAATTAATTATTTCAAAAACTACATTTTTCTTAAAAATATTTTGTGTATATCCATAATTATAAATAGTAGTATTATAATCCAAATATAAAATATATGATATTATTGTATTTGATACATCATTCATCATATTATAGAAATCTGTATCCAGCATTTGGTCATATTTACATAATAAAGTAGATATAAGTGTTTTTTTATTTTCTGTAATACAAAAATGATTAGATTTTGTACATATTAACTTATTATTTATGATATTGTTTTCTATATTATAATTTTTTTGATCTAATAAATTTTTATATGATATAAAACCATCATATTCTCCAATTATATTTAATATATGTGTATCTAATTTATTTTTAATATTAAAAATTGTATTATCATATATAGATTTTGGTGATGCTCCATATGTAATTCTTGCTTTAATATTATCATTATTATTTAAACTATGATATCCACCTGATGAATGACCAAATAGTATTGTATTACTAAGATTTGGTAAATTATAATTATCACATATAGTTACATTAATATTAATATTCTTTTTTAATCCATTATTTATTATATTTTCACCAAACTTAATATAATTTTTACTTGGTATAGCATACCCTTTCCATATAACAAAATTAATATTATTTGCTTTTTTTATATTACTTCTTAAATTAATATATCCTTGATATCTGTAAGTATTAATAAATGATTGTACATAGCTTATAAATAGTAATAAATATAGGTTTCTCATTATTTATAATAATATAAATGTTCTTTTATATATTATTACCATCATATATCATAATAAAGTATTTAAGAAAATAAATATATATATGTATAATTAATGTTTCGTCTTGCTTTGTTTAGTGTATTGGTTGGTCAAGCTATTTGCTTTACTCATATTAGTAATCTCCCTGTTATGAGAATGAGAGGTGCAAATGTTGTAAATAATGTTTGTAAAATGCAACTAAATGATTTGGATACTAATACATTTAATGATATTGATGTTGATAAATCAGGTACTATTGATGTAACAGAGTTGAATAATTATTATGGAAAAAATAATTATATGGAAGTTGCTGATATTAACAATGATAAAATGATTGATTACCCCGAGTTTGAAAGACTAGTTAATATTAATAAGTTTGGTAAAGAAAATGGAGGAAATCTCTTTGTTAGAAATGCAATTAACTGGGGTCTTCTCAAAAAGGATTCTATTTTGGCTGATGGCGAGGCATCAATTCTAGTGGGAAATAAGGGATTTGATCCACTTAATTGCGCTACTGATATTAGAACGCTAAAAAAATATCGTGAAGCTGAAATTAAACATGGTCGTCTTGCAATGCTCGCAAGTGTTGGATGGCCTTTGTCGGAGATTTATCATCCATATCTATCTAAGCTTGCTAATAAAATGGATTTGCTTTCTTTAAATGGTAAAGCTCCTTCTGTTTTAAATGGAGGTCTTAATAAAATTAATCCTGTATTCTTTATGGCTATTATTGTATTCACTGCTACTATTGAATCAGTTGCACTAAATAAAGAATATACTAATGATACTATTCCAGGTGATCTCGGGTTTGACCCTCTTAAACTATATGTTAATAAGGATCCTAAAACTAAACGCGATCTAGAACTCAAAGAACTTAATAATGGGCGCCTTGCAATGCTTGCAATTACTTATTATGCTCTTAGTGAGTTTGTAAATAATATTCCTGTAATTAAAGAAACACCTTTTCTATTCAAAAGTTTTCTTTGATTATTATAAAGATGGATAATAAGGTTAGTTACTATAAGGTTATGGATGGTTTAAACTTTGATGCTAGTTTATTAGAAACAGCTGATGAGTTAGTAAAAGGTCAAGGAGATGGTCGCATATCAATTGATGATTCCAATAAATTATTAATGAAAATTTTTGATGGTCGTAAGATAACACAAGTAGAGTGTCGTACAATTTTATATATACTTAAAAATTATAAATTAACTGAAGAAGCTTCTCAAAATTTCTTAGATAAATTAATCAAATATGAATAAAAATTGATTTTATATATTTATTTATTTTATTATCAATATGGAAAAGAGTATTGCAAATATCACTATTAATATCAATTATGATAGTTTGAGTATCAAAAATAAAAAATTAATTAAAATGAAAAAATTGCCAAAAAATGCCGAAGTTAGCGCTTTGGCTCTTATATCTAAGTATCTTAATTCTTAATTAGAATTCATTAGACACTTTACGCATATATTCGAGGAGCTCATTTTTCTCTTTAATAGTTTTATGAGTTTTAATAACTTCTAATTTTTCTGAAATATGTGGAATCATAGTAAAGAACTCATTAGAAAGTGAAAGCAGTTCAGCTTCATTATTTTTGTTATCAACAATATTTGCGATATTATTGAGAGCTTGTTGACCTTTTTCAATTTGATTGATGCTCAAAACACCAAGTGGAAAAACGTTATAAGAATACATTATTGTTTTATAATGAGATATAGATAATTTTTAATCAATTTTTAATTAAAACAAGACTTGTATTTGTTTATATAACATAAAAATTGATATAAGTTTTTATATTATATTATTATAATAATATAATGAATAATAATCCTATTAATTTTCAAGACTGGGAACCAGTTGTATTTACTAAAAAGCCACAAGAATTAAAGAAAAAGGAAAGTATTCAAAAGCCTCCTGGCAATAAAGAAATGATTAGATTAATGGAAGATGATATTCCTAAACTAAATAAAATGACAAGAGAATATGCTCAGGCTATCATAGATGGTCGTACAGCAATGGGTCTTTCTCAAAAAGAATTAGCACAACGTTTATCAATAAAAGATAATGTAATTAAAGAATATGAAAATTGCCAAGTAGCAAACTTTAATATGGGTTTTCTTAAAAAGATATTAAGAACACTTAAAATTGATCCTAAAATTGTTATTAAATCTTAATTATAAAAACGAGTACATAATTTTATTTTTTTATTGATTTTTATAAACTTTTAAAATTTAGAAGGATTTTATAAATTATGTACTCATTTTATATTTAAAAATTGATATAAAGTATTACTATTTAATATTAATAATAATATTATTAGTATTATTATGCAAGCTGCGAATGATTCTTGTTATGAGCACGATGTGGAATATCTAAAAAAATATCTTGATACTATACGTAAAAGCGATGGTACTTTTAAACGCGTTCTTATATCCCCTCTTAGATATGCGGGTGGAAAATCAAAGGCAGTTGGACTAATACTTAATAGTCTTCCTAAGTTACGTGAAAAAAAAATAGTTTCTCCATTTTTTGGAGGTGGATCGTTTGAACTATGTGTATCGCAAAAATTGGGTATTCAAGTAATTGGTTACGATATATTTGGAATGCTTACTAATTTCTGGAATGTTCTCATTAATCATAAGGAAGAGTTTATTGAAGAACTAAAAAAATTTAATATTACTAGTGAAGAATTTACATATAATAGGCACATACTTCTCAATTACTGGGATAAAATTAAGCCATCAGATCTTATATATAATACAAAAAAAATTGTTGAATTATCTGATAATGATAAGGTATTGTTAGATAATGATATTATTAAGCAGGCAGTTTATTATTATTATAATATGACTTTATCATATGGACCAATGTTTCTAGGTTGGCCAAGTTCCAATGAAATCAAACTAGATAAATTTAAACGTAGAATTAAAAATCTCGAAAATATGCAATTTAACAATTTATCAGTTGATTGTGATGATTTTGAAAATGTTATCTTGCGCCATAATGAAGATTTTCTATTCCTAGATCCCCCTTATTATTTAGAAGGAGATAGTAAAATGTTTAAAGGATTATATCCTAATTGTAATTTCGCTATTCATCATAATAATTTCAACCACAAAAAGATGTGCGAGTTGCTTAAGAATCACAAAGGCGGATTTCTAATTACATATAATAATTGCGACACTATTCGAGATTGGTACAAAGATTATAAATTTGAATTTCCTGAGTGGCAATATACTTATGGACAAGGCGAAACCAGAATAGGAAAAAATAGAAAGTTAGATGAAACAAATAATATTAAAGAATCACACGAAATATTTATAATATGTAATCCTAAATAATTCTAATAGTCGTCTTCGTAATAGTTGATCCCATGATTGGGCGATTTTAATAATTCGATAAATGGTTTCCCTTTATTCCCATTAAATCCCAGAAAATAGCTCTTGTGTTTTTTGCGATACTCATATGTAATATAGTTGCCCTTGCCTTTTTTTGAGTCGTTAGTGAAATCTCCTTTTATACGTCCGGATTCAAGTTTACGCCATATACATTTATCTACTATGTAATCGATTATGTCATCAGTATTGAAGAATATCCATTTTTTTCTAGAAGTATCTTTGTATACTAGTAATCCCGCGGGTTTTTCACTTTCGCTTTTTTTTAGATATTTCTCAAATATTTTGCGAACATATTCCTTATCTTCTAGTATAGCAATATCAATATCCTTAAGTTCGGGAATATTACCGAGGACTAACTGAATATTTTTACCACTCTTATTGCTAACATTCAAATTGGTGTTTTTTATAGTTTCTTTTAATTTCTCGCAAATACTATGCGATGGACAAATGCTCGTATCTGATGTTGCGCCATATTCTGTGGATTTATTCAACTCTTTCTCATTATATTTGGCAAGAAAGTCCTTTTCGCGCTTATGACCTACTATCTTTTTTTTAGCTCCTACTTTTTTGCAAGACTCGATTCTTTTCTGGTTTCCGGCAATTGCTTTGCTAATAATATCAGTCATGATACTTATATTATTAAGTAGTGTCGAATCAATTTTTATTATAAATAGAACATATTTATTATAATTTAAATATCTTGAAATATTATTCTTATGTTAATCTTGTTATCTTCCTTATATTCATTATTTAATTCTTCTTTTATTTTCATTTTACTATTGTTTATTAAATCTCTAATATTCTCTATTTGTTCATATATCTTAATATCCATATTAGTATTTCTTTTTATATGATTGGCTTTTGCTTGTCTGAAAGCAAAACTAATCATACATCTAGAACACGTTAATTCATCAAACACCTTTACTATTTTCTTTATGTTCTATTAAATATTTTTTGATTTTATAAATTTTATTACAAATATTTTTAGAATGAACATTTACTTCATAAGAAAAAATCTGATTTTGCTGGCACACGTAATTTATAAATAGCTTTTTAATGTCTTTTATAAAAAATTGATACATCAAATAAATAATAATATCATAGAACACATAAAATGAATACCATTATCAAAATAATTATTACATTTGCTTTTCTAATTAACGTAGTAAACTCATTTGATTGCAACATGTATCCAATTATTAAAAAGCTATTCAATAAAGACACTTGTTATAACAAGTGTAATAAAAAATATGTAT
>Ga0181585_10000112_pt1 | contig 55176 bp, 40 predicted proteins | sample 071ome_29_FD_132469 | JGI IMG/M metagenome (GOLD analysis project Ga0181585, IMG submission 132469) | Coastal salt marsh microbial communities from the Groves Creek Marsh, Skidaway Island, Georgia - 071407BT metaG (megahit assembly) | ecosystem: Environmental > Aquatic > Marine > Intertidal...
TCTCCTTGATTTCACGAGACAGCATCAACCAGTGAACCGGCCCAATATTTGTACTGTCCACGGGAGAGTCCCACTGAGACCAATCAATCTTTACACACTGATTTTGACCAAAATGCATGGTGGATTGATCATCAAGAACAGGCAGGAAGGGGATCAACTCTTCAAAACTCTTGCAAGGAACCAGAGCAGAGTCAGGCTTGGATGGATCACGAGGAATACTACCTATGGTGCCTCCGGTATAAATCACCAAAACCTTGGCAATGGACATTTAACTCAACTCCTCTATCTGCATGGTACGAATCAAGCCCTTGGAACGAATTCGCAAGATAGCAAACACCGCCTCAACAAGTAACCAAACTGCCAAAAACAAGAGCGTGAATCCAACAATTAGTAGCAGAGTCTGACCCTTCGCGTAAAAACCCATCAAATTTATTGCCATGGCCACAAGTGTCTGACCAAGCAAGAAAACCATAGGAATTCCGGTGAAGTACCAGGCCTTGCCTCTTTGTCTCAAATAGACCGTGATCGCGAGAAGTGCCAGACCAGCCATGAGCTGATTTGTAGTTCCGAATAGCCCCCATAGAGCAACTCCTGCAGCCTTTCCCCCAACCTGATAAAAGGCAAAGAATCCAATAGATAAAACTGCAATCAAACTACTGATAAATCGATTGGAGAGAAACTGCAAAAAAGTACCCCGGACCATCTCTTCAATATTATATCGCAAGAGCCTGGTTGCACTGTCCAAAGTAGTTAATGCGTAGCTAACAACAATAATACTGATGAAACTTGATCCTATCGCACGTGAAATACCCAGACCCTCCAAAAAGGTAGCTCCACCCTGAATGAACACTCCTATTTTCGCACCCAGACCCTGAACAGCCCCCCAGTTTGCATAGGTAATCAACCAGGTTTTCTGATCCATCAGTCCAGCGGTAGTTGCCAGCACAGCGATCAACCCCAGAAGACTTTCACCAATCATTCCACCATAGCCCACGACTCTGGCATCCGATTCCTTTTCCAGCTGCTTGGAGGTAGTTCCCGATGAAACCAGACTGTGAAAACCACTGGCTGCCCCACAGGCAATCACAATAAAGACAAAAGGAAACAGGCCCGGAGAACCATCCACTTCAAATCTTACTGCAGGAGCGACGAACTCAGGTGCACTTACGAACACTCCAAGGTAGAGACCCATCAATCCAAAATAAAGAAGCAAGCTGTTGAGAAGATCCCTTGGCTGAAGAAGAATCCAGACTGGAAGCACACTCGCAAAAAAGGCATAAACCAATAGAATCATACTCCAGCCCTTAATACCTGGAGCAAAACTCAAATCATTTAGTCTCGTTGCATTAAGCACAGCGGGCTCCCGGGCGACGAAAATCAAAACCAGAGTCAGCAAAAAGCCAACAGGAGCGAGTCTCGTCCATCTCCAGTTTCGTTTGTAAACCAGAAAACCCATCACCATGGCAACCAGCATCAAACCAAAAGAGGGGATTACCGCTTGTGGAAAGTGAACGCTGGCCTGAGCTTCATTGGGGGTAGGAGAGAACAAAAAGGCGATTACAAATACAAAGACTCCCATCGCAAGAGTGACTAAAAAGAAGATAATGAAGTGCATGAGAGTCTTGGCTCTCTTCCCGATGATGCCTTCGGCAACAGCTCCTATACTTTGACCTCGCCCGCGGATACTAATAACAAGCGAACCCATATCATGCACACAGCCAATCAGCAGCGATCCCAAGACCACCCAGGCCATTGCAGGAAACCAACCCCAGATCACGGCGACTGCAGGTCCCAGCATGGGGGCAAGCCCGGCTATGGAAGCATAATGATGACCAAACAAAATGAAACGATTCGTAGGTACATAATCCACACCATCCTCATACTGGTGGGCGGGAGTCATCACTGTGTCGTCCAGCTCGAATATCTTTTTGGCAAGAAACTTTGAGTAAAACTTGTATCCGAGGAAATAGACAAGAAAACAAAAGGCGGTGGCGACTGCTGCATTCATGATAAGTACTCCGTAGCAAAACGAAAGGTGCAAGACTAAATTGGCTATAAAATAGCACAGGCACGTTCCAAGATAGGAAGTTCAAAACAAATTAAAGGAATCGTGAACGCAATTGTCCACGTTCACCAGAGATTGACAGACTATCTGCGCTGCAAACTGATAAGATGGAATCATGAGATTTCTCACTTTAATCCTTTTCTTAACGTTAACTACGCTCTCACATGCTCAGGAACAATCACAGGAGCAGAAATTTTTGGCATCCTGTCAGAAGCTTCTTCAGGATGGTTACTATCGTGATTCCTTAAGTGTTTGCTCAAAAGCTGTGGATATTACTCGCGAAAAGAGAGGGCTCAATTCTAAGTTGAGCGCCTGGTCTCTGGTTCACTATTCAAAAGCTCTGTACTCGATGGATCAACTGGAAGAGTCCCTTCAAATGAGCTCAATTGTGAGCTCGATTCTTGGATCGGATGAGTTCCAGGGGGATCAGAGTGCCGAAGAACTACTGATTGAAAATCATCTGATATCCAGTCAGGTTTACCTGAAAAGGTCCATGCTGAATGAGGCCTCTTTGAGTATTTCTACAGCAAGCTCCCTGCTAAGCAGTAATGCAAGAAATGAGTCACCACTAGTCTACAGCCTGCTTCAACTTCAAACAGCACAGCTTTTCGAGCACAAGGGACAACTGCTAGAGGCAGTGGAAAGCTTTACAAGAGCTATTCACTGTATCGAAGCTGTGAATCCATCCGATTACCGACCTCCTCAGCTGAAGAGATTGCAACTGGTCAAAGCAGAGGCTCACTATCACCTGGGTCTTTTGTATGTTGAGCTTGGAGTTTTGCAAGGGATACGAAATAATCTGGATCAAACCATACAAATTCGCAAGGATCTGCTGGATTCCAACCATCCGGATATGGCTGATGCTCTTGACTCCATGGCTGTTCTACTTTTCATGAGTGGTAATTTGGCGGGACCACTTCCCTTACTGGACAAAGCTCATCGGATCCGGGTAGATCGCTTGGGAAACAAACATACCCGTGTGGCCCAGTCCTATTTTCTTAGGGCCTTTATTCTTGAGCACGTTGGCGACATCAAGAAAGCCCAAAATCTTCATCGAAGGGGATTTCATATTATTCGCGAGGTTTTGGGTAATGACCATCCTGATTTGGCCACTCCCTATGCAGCCATGGCTCGCTATGCACTCGCAAAAAATGAATTTGAACCCGCCGGCAAATGGCTTTCCAAGGCTATCGAGATCAGGGAAAAGCACTTTGGAGACAGCCATCCAAGAGTTCTGGTTCTAAGAATGGATCAAGCCAGAATGCTGATGAGACAGGCTAAATACCTTCAGGCCAAGTCGGTTCTCACCCAAGTAAAGAAAGTACTGTCACAGGACCCTCAACACCAGAAATTGAATTTATCCAAGATCAACCGTTTCCTGTACAAGATTTTTATCCTGGAAGGTGATACAAAAAAAGCAAAAGAGCTTTTGTATGAGGCGCTACAGATGATGCGTGAGTCTCTGGGAATAGATCATCCCCAGGTCGGTTCACTTTTACAAGAGGTTGTGGGACTGCACCATGATCGCAAAGAGTATGAAGCCGCAGTCATTCTTCTTCGAGAATACACGGACCAGTTGATCGAGAACAACTCAAGGGATCATCCCGAAGTTCTTCCCCGTCTGACCCTTTTAATATTCATGGAACAAATGGCCCTGAACTGGAGTGAAGCCGTTGCAGGATTCGAAGTCTTACTGGATATACAACGACGCAATTTCGGAAGTGCCCATCCTGAAGTTGCCAAAACACTTATTTCCATGGGCGCTCTACACCGTAAGCTGGACAACCTTGAAGAAGCTGAAAAATTCGAAAAAGAAGCCAGATTGATCAACATGGGTGGCAATCCCGAGGATAAAGACATTCTTTTTGCACCGTGGCAAAAGAAGTAGTTTGGCTGTAAAATCATCCTGAGTATCCAGCCATATCCAGGCGTTCATCTTTCATGAGGAATCCGTTGTGTCATCTCTTGCCTTAGCTGTTTGTACCATCAGTGCACTATTCAGCGCTGTTGTTTCAGCCATAGCAGGAATGGGCGGAGGGATAACCTTGCTGGCAATTCTTACCTTTTTTCTGCCGCACAGTTTACTCATTCCCATTCACGGCGCTGTGCAGTTTCTGTCCAACTCAACTCGTCTGCTTCTCTTTATCAAGGACTTAAACCTTAAAACCTTCCTGAAGTTTTCAGTTTTGGCAGTCCCACTGAGCTTTGTCGGGGCTAAATTGCTCCAGTCCATGGATCCAAAGATTGGCAAGCTCGCCATTGTTCTCTTCATCTTCTACACCTTGTTTCTAAAAAATAAGACCAGATTTCCAGCTTTTCTAAACTCCTTTTATCTTGCAGGAGCACTGGCCGGCCTCGTTTCTATGGTTGTTGGTGCTACAGGACCCTTAATTGCACCATTTTTTCTTGAAAACAATATGAAGAAGGAAGAGGTCATCGCCACCAAGGCTACCTGCCAGGCTCTGGTGCATCTTCTGAAGATTTTCGTATTCAGCGCAGTCTTTGATTTTCAGTTTTCAAATCATCTTGCACTGGTAGTTCCCATGGGATTTGCGGTTATTCTAGGGACCTGGATCGGGAAGACAATTCTCAAAAAGTATATCTCTCAAGAACTCTTTGAGTACATTTTCAAATCCATCCTCATGATTGTCGCTCTGAAAATCCTTGTTGTAGATGTTCTGGGATTGCATCTTCTGTATAATGCACCTGTGCAATGAACAGACTCCCCGAAAATCTCTTAAAGTCAATTCTCCTGAAGTCAAAAATACTGCTAAACTGTGCTTTCATCCTACTTCTTGGGGTAATCGTCTGCTACTCAAATAATCTAACAGCCCTGGCAAAAGAAGATCAGTTTCAACTGGTGGATAAACTCAAGCCAATTCCCTGGTTCAAAAGTTTTGGCTCCGCAAATACAGAACTCTCCTCCATTTATCACTCCATCGCCTCTGACCTGTCCTTTCAGTCCGCGTTGATGATTACGCTCCTGATCCTCTCTATTCTATCGATTCTCAGCCTACGTCGCTCCCTCACCTCCCAGGTGTTTCTCTCCCTTCTCCTACTTCAAATAGTATTGCTTGGCAACAAAATTGAAGGAACTTTGACTCCACAACTCATACTGGCAAACGAGCGCTCTAGGATCGAAGAACTGGCTCGATCAAAACTTTTGCAAACCCAAACACTTGCAGCAACTATGTCTGAGAGTTTCGCCATGCAACTTGGCGAGTTAAAGCAATCCCTCCAGTTCAGACTCAATCAGCTGCAATCACCAATAGAAATCGAGGCCTATCTGAAAGAAATACAGGATTCCAACGGATTCGAAGTGAGTATTTTTGATGGCAACGAAATCATTCGTTTCACAGAGAATCAACGAGAAGAGCAAAGAGAAAAACAGCTCACCATGTTTCTTCGGGTCTTCTATCCAATGATCAAAGATCAAGTATTGCAGGACAAAGATTCGGTTTCGATTACTGAAGAAAAGCTTATGGAAAAACTCAAAGTGATTAAAGAAGTTGTCCAGAGTGTTTTTCAAGACCTTAGAATACTACACACATTTATCAACAATCCAAATCGGCTCTTTGAACTGGATTTACAAAGGACTTCTTCCTCCGGATACGTACGACGGTCATTTTGGACAACTCTGTCTGTCGATGACGGCAATAAGTTCTATCTGGTTCTTGGTACTATTCGATCCAGGCAGTTTTACTCTACACTCAATAATCAACTTCAGTCTTTGTTTGGAAGAGAAACCCGGGAGATTCTTAAGTTCGGACTCTATGATGGCAAGGGGTCTTGTGTGGCAGTCTCTGGTAAGAAGACAGGATTGGAGCAAGCGTTTGAACATTACTGCCAAAATATTGAGAAGTCCCACAGTCGGGAAAATTTAAATCTCGTCCAGCTCAATGGCATTCATTACTGGATTTCCAGTCAGCATTTTTTACCTCTTAAGGGACATGCTTTACACATGATGATTTCCAGTCGTGAAAGCAAGCAATTGATCCAGGAGTGGAGTTCAAGATCGATCAGTCTCTGGCTATGTCTTTGTCTGGGTACACCACTTGTCAGCGTTTTGTTTACCCTGTTTTTTACAAGATCCCAAAGATTGTTGAAGAGTCTGCTGCTAAAGCCTGACACCCAGAGTGACATTGCAACAATGGGAGATTATTCCACACCCATCCAGCTAGTCATCAATATCGAAAGGAATCTGGCAAAACGAAAGTTTCTGCAGGAACTTGTCGTGACAGATGAGAGATTCCAAGCCTGGATTTCTCGGGGCTTTCGATTTTTCATTGAAGTGTACTCCGAATGTAATCAGGAGACAATGCGAGAATTGCTACAAAAGGAAGTCCTGGTATCCATACCGGGGGAGGAGACTTCTAAACTCTATCTTAGCTCAGCATCAGACAAGGTTCTTGGACGAGAACTTTCACGTCTCAATGAACTCAACTTCAAAGTCTACAGACTGGAAGAAAAAGCCTACTTAAGACTGACTCAAATTGATTTGTCCGGAAGTTTAAGCTGATGAAGTATTTTCGCTATCAGCTCTACTTTTTTACAATTCTTTGCGGATTCTATCTTCTCTTTCTCTATCTGACTTTTCTCGGTCAGGATTTCAATGCCTACGATAAACAGTTCAAACTCTTTTCTGAGTATACAAAGCAGCGAGATCAACAAATCTCCAGACTCTTTGTTAAGGAACCCTTTCCCAACTATGAGGGCAAAATCCAGGTAGTTCGCTCCAGTCTTGAACCCGTCATCGCACAGATTCGTGAAGCTCTTTCCAAAGGAGATTTCAAGAGTTTGAGGGCTATACAGCTACCCATGGAGAAGGCTACTGGAGTCTTCATAGGAACTGAAAAGAAATTTCGACTCAAGCTGGGCCAGGAGTTTCACAGTCAGTTCGGTAAGAAATGGTATCAAAGATTCTTTCTCAGTCGCCGTCATGGTGGAAGGTATTTCAGCGCTACCATGGAACGAATCTATCCCTATCCAATAGAGCTCGAGGAGTTTGAAAAGACCCGTTCCACATTTCAGGTTATTTACAAGAACTCCAGTTTTATCTATCGATACTACGGATTGGAAAATGGTCACCCTTACCTCATTCTTGTGAATTTGAATCAACTGAGTTATCAAGACCTTGTATCTCAGGTCATGGATTCCTTACTCAAGGAAAATCCGGCATTGGTACACTCGGATTCACAAGATGTTTTGTATTGGGGAGGAGATAAGGTTTTAGTCGATTCAAAGTCCAAACCAGGCTTGCATTTTCGCCCGATCAGAGTGAGTTTCCTGGAAGCAATCTCTTCTTTGCTACTTCTCCATGGAGTTTTCATAGCACTATTGCTGTTTCTTTATGTTCAGGGTGGATTTCGACTCCTGGTTGTGGGTTTCGAACTACGTCTGGTGCTGTTCCTCCTAAGCCTTTTCATTTTGTTAAATCTCGCATCTCAAAAGCTATGGAGATTCCCCACAGGTCTTGAAGAACGTCAAGGTAGTTCCAATCAAGGTAGTATTGTGAGACTGGAAGCTACCGTAAAGAAGGATTTTCAGGATTACATTGAAAAGCGTGATGGCCTCGAAAATGAAGAGTTTGTGATCGTCAGCTGGGATTCAAAGAATGAACTTTTGATGAATGGACGTGATCTTGCTCCTCATGAGGAACATTTGTTCTACGAGATTGCCAATGAGTTAAACAAAAGAATGTTGTTTCCTGATTCAGAGCCCAGTTTAAGACAGTTGAGGGAAAACAGACTTGGCTACAAGCTTCCCGAGCTACCCTCACCACTTGTAAAAACAGCAATGGGACGAGCTTTGCCAAAGATCTTTGAAAGGCTTGGTCCCTTGTCACAAGGTAGCGATGTCAGTCTCGATCTTCTGAACACACGAATTCATCTCGGACTGGATTCCCTGGAAGGGCGGCAGACATTGAAAGTCCTCTTTGAAAAGAGTTTGAGAAACCGACTCTTTTCACAACTCTTGTCAAAGCTTGTCCAGGCTTCCATAGTTGTCTATGATCGATCCTCTGGTGAACTGGTCGCTACTGATTTGGAGCTGGATGCTACCCAGACTAGGCTACTTTACAATCAACTCCTTACCAACACCAGAGGCCAGGTCAAATTGAGTCGGAGGCAAAACCTGATCATGACTCTTAGCGGCTCCGATTTTTTCCCTGAACTTGTCTATATTCACGAACCCCCAAAAATCGATTCAGCTGAAGAGAAGGATGCATTCGAGCCGGTCTTGAGGGCTTTACTTTTTCTATTACTATCTACACTGTTCGTTCAGTTGTTCAAGAAGTGGCTTCGCTATCCACTCGAACCTTCCATGCGCGTGCTTCGTCGTCTTAGAGATCATTTACCATCATTACCTCTGTTAAAGCATCCATTCGCTAAAGGTCTTCATTTACACAATCAACTTTTCCAGGCCTTGTTTCAGTACCAGATGGAGGTTAACCAAAGAGAGGCTTTCTTCTACCAGCTCCCGGAAACTCTGGAAAGGTTACTCAAAACAGAAGATGGTCGATTTATGCGCTCCTACGCCAGTTACGGATGCTGTCTAAATATTGAATTCTTGAAAGCATCCCAGTTTCAAGTGAACCTGCAAAAGGTGATGGAGAGACTTCAGTCTTGCAATGAACGCTACAATTCAGTGTTTTTTGAGGTGGACAAGTCAACTTTGCGACTACTCCTGTTTCCCAAAACATCACTGAACTACATTCAGAACTCCTTGCAGATTGGTCTGGAGATTGCAGAAACCTTTGCAGATTTGCATCTTCTCATCAGTGTTGATCTTGGCAATTGTGAACTTGGTTTTAAAAACAAACAGGATATTCTCTGTCTGGAGGCCGATCAGACAATCTTTGGCTTTCACAACAGACTCTCGGATTACTCACCACAAAGGGGAGTCTTTGTTTCCTCGCTAGTCCACGAAGAACTTCAGGATATGTATGAGTTTCAAGCTGTCGAAGATCACTTTCAAGTAATTTTAAATACCCACAGGAAAAAATGAAGAAACCAATAGTCTATAGTGATGGAACCCAAGCCTACCGAAAGCCCGAACTTCCACGAAAGGGAGATCGAATCAGAATCCGTCTCAAGGTCTTCCCTGATACCATGTTTCAATCTCTTCATCTACGTGTCTTCCAGTTTGGTCAATCAAAACTGATTCGACTCCACAAAAGTCGAAGCTCCAAGCTAAGTGGCTATTATGAATGTCACATTGTCCTCGAAGATGACTTTGCCAGCTATTCTTTTTTGATTCAGGACAAGGAGGGAATCGAGTGGAGCTATGACAGATCTGGCGTGCAACGCTTTCCGGGTCCTGTGGAAAGTCAGTTTGTAATTCTTGATTCAAAAACAATTCCACATAGCTATTATGGACGTAACTTCTATCAGATCTTTCCAGATCGATTCTGTAATGCAAATCCCCAAATTAATCCCAAGAACGGTGAAAGAACCTATCGTGGCAATCCTGTTTTGTTTAGGAATTGGACTCAGAAACCTCTGGAGTACCCACAAGGTAAATGCCTGGACTTCTTCGGCGGAGATCTGGCCGGTATCTGTTCAAAGCTTGATTATCTGCAGGAACTTGGCATTGACGGTATCTATCTGAATCCTGTTTTCAAAGCTGCCACCCATCATCGGTATGATTGTGAAGACTATTTCAAAATTGATCCTTACCTTGGCGACAACAGTGATTTGATCAAACTTCGTCAGGAAATGAATTCACGAGAGATGAAGTTGATTCTGGATGTCTCCATCAATCATGTAGGATCATCACATTACTGGTTCAATCAGGAAGGCTACTACGATGGAGAGGGGGCCTGGCAGAATCCAAAAGGCTACAACTCCCGTTATTTCCTCAAGCGCGACGGGAAATTTCATTATTGGGAAGGCGTCGACAATCTCCTGACCCTTGATTTTCAAAATGAAGACCTTCGCAAAAGAATGTATGCTGATCATGACTCGGTCGTTCAAACCTGGTTAAAGGAACCCTTCAAGACCGATGGATGGAGATTCGACGTTGCTCATTGTATGGCCAGAGAGCATGGGGGCAGGGACTATGAATGGGTTTGGAGGGAAATCAGGGAAAGGATCAAAGCGATTGATCCTCAGAACTATATCTTGGCCGAGTATTGGGACGATCCCTGGCCAATGTTGAGGGGAGATCGATGGGACGCAGTCATGAATTATGCTGCCAGCGCTCGACCGATTCGAAGACTTCTGGGAGAAAGAGACTGGTTTCTTAAACACATGCTTGGCCCCTCCAAATCCCTTCAAAGCTTTACAGCTTCCGATTTTATCGAGCAATGCAAAAGGGTACTTTGCAAGATTCCCTATCAACTCCTTCATATACAATATAATCTGATCAATTCTCATGATGTGCACAGGTTTTACACTTTGCCTGGTGTCACGCAGGAACAACACAAAGCTGTGAGTGCTTTGCTCTTTTGCCTTCCTGGTATTCCCTCGATTTACTATGGTGATGAGATTGAACTCGAAGGGCATACAAAAAGCAATGAAGGTTGTCGCTATCCCTTTGTATGGGACCCCGATCCACGCTCAGTTGAAATGTATAGCAACTATCAAGTGCTTTGTTCATTGAGGCACAACCACGAATCCCTGAAGTCCGGAGGATTCGATTTAAGCGAAAATAATGAATGCATACGATTACTGCGTATTCATCCCAAAGATTCACTACTACTGATCATTAACCCCACAGACAAAATACAAACAGTAAGAATCGATGATATTCAGGGATATGAGGTTCAAGCATCAATCATACTGAATAGCTGGGGATACAAAATTTTGAGCTCATATAAGGACACCACCCAATATTTGAGTGGTGTCTTTTAATTTTTCAGGCCTTAACAGATTGGCCCTAAACTGTTGTTTGTGATTTATTCAGCGTGCAGAGTTAAACCTCTGAATTTACGCTTCATGTCGTCACCTTTGAACTCATTGATAAGATCTTCCATCTCGTTCGCAGAAAAGCGATAGTAGTTGGAATCTGCCCAGGCGTCCATGACACGATCGTAAGCGTAATGATCTGTGGTCGCATCCGCAAGACGGCGAGCATCGTAGCGTGACAAAGTTCGAGCTCTCTTGCTAGTGTAGTCGATCAAAATGCCATTGTGAACGCTGTTCTTGGTAGCAGCTTGTGCAACGTGTATGCAATCGCGTACGGTCAAGTATCTAGCCTTTCTTCTGGCATATCGCTGAAGGATGTCATTGTGTGTACTGTGCTTGGTGGCTGACTTGGCCAATCGAACAACTTCACGAGTGGTAATTCGATTAATTGCATTTTGAAAGAAAACAGTCAAAACCTGATTGTGTCCACTATGCTTGGTACATGCCTTTGCAAGTCGAATCGCATCGTCTACAAACAATCGATTTCCATTCACTTCAGTGTAGCGCACCAAAAGGCGATTGTGCTCCGTGTGTGAACCCATTCGCTCTGCTCTTCGGATTGCTTCACCAACAGTCCAGTATCCCAAATCGCTGTCGTAATAACTTGAGCCAGTGATTTCTTCCGTACTTCCAGCAACTCCAGGCTTGATCTTTACACTGTCTTCAACCTTGTTGAAGTTTCCTGCTTTAAGAGTCGCTTCCTCAGCTACCTTTTGTACAGCCAGTTCGATTGTCTTGGCTTCCTGGGAAGAAACAGGGCTCAATGCGAGTCCCAGACCAAGAAGGGGGATGATAGCGAATTTACGCATCTTCATTGTTTTCCTCCAAAAAATATTCTATGAGTCAATGAATTCTACTTGAATACAGGTAGAGTTCTTACGCAGGAATCTTCCATAGGTTGCCTATTCAATAGAATTCACTGGAATTTTTTCCAATTAAATATCAAATTAATAGCAAATGGAGCTCTCAACCACATGATTTACAGAGCAAAAACACCTATTCCCAGTTGAGATTCCAGACTCAAACTAAATTGACCGGGACAGGAAGTCCATAGCTTCCACCACTGGGTTCAATGCCTGCCGAATCCATAGTTTTTTCGAAAGATTTGGACCCTTGGTACAAAACAGAAAGGGGGATCTGAGCACAAGTTCTGATACCTCTTAATCAAGAATGTGAACCTCAAATAAAAATCCTCACGGAAAACTCTGAAAGCACCAAATTTTCCTGTAATAAGCATCAGGGTTCTTTTTGATAAAAACTCCTGCTCAAAGACCCTCCAATAAATGTGGTCCGGATGTGTTCTTCAAGGTACTCCAGGAATTTCCAGAATTAGAGAAACATTTTCTCAAGCATCCCGTAGAATACCGTGGTCACCATTGGTTTCCTGAAGTCCGGTTGACCACTGAAACTGTCTCAATAATTCAGAACTCAAACACAGGAAAGGACAAATGATGCGGAAAATCGCAATCGCAGCAGCCATAAGCTTGTTTAGCACAGGGAACTTCTTTGCCAACGATGACGTTAGTCGTGAAGAAGTCATTCGTGTACTCACTCAATACGTGAATCCCTGGGTTTCCAGTCGTACTTCCGAAGCAGCTCGCAAGGAACTGATTGAAAAATTAAGAGGACTTAAATCAGACGGGACTTATGAATACGCATCCTGGAATAAAACCGGCAACAGGGTTGTCAAGAAGAAGAACTTTGACCTTGATGACAATGAGGAAACAATTCGACTTGAAGTAAACTCTCCAATTTACAAAATTCGACTGGTTTCACCGGAAAGTGGCGGCTTAATGCGCGACAATAAGCCAGTCACTGTCAAAGAGTACTCCATCGACTACAAGCCTCTGGGTGCTACTACCATGTCCGCTATGAATGAGCAAGCTGGATGGACGATTCAACCACAGGGTGAAAGAGTCATCGAACTTGATAACGTTGGAAATGAAGTTCGCTTTGTGGCCCAGATGCAACACAACAGTCGCGGCTTCATGTCAACTGACCCCAACATCATCGTTGAGTTCATCGGGGCTACTTTTCAAGACGATCCCAACAACCCAAATGCCGAACTCCTGGATTATGCCAATCAAGGAAACAGAGAAGCACTGGCTTCCCTTGGCGTAGACATTATGGAGATTCCTCCAGCCAAGTCTTCCTTCGGCTTTCAGCCAACTATTCCAGACGAACTGGACATTCAGGAAATGAAGGCAGCACTCAGAGAAGCGCGCAATCTTCTTGATGATGCAGGTTCTGAATCAGGAGCTGTAGACTACATTCATCAAAGAGCTGGAGATCAACTGACAGTAGCCGGGCGCTATGCCCAGTCCAATCGTAAAGTCAGCAGCAGAATTAACGAAATCAAGCGCTACATAGAGTTCCGTAAAGATGGACAGCCATCTCCAATCTCAAGAGCTTATGCTATCAACATGATCAATGACATCATCAACACTGATTTCTATTATCATCAGGAGCCAACGACTGGTCATGACAGTGACTACAAGGAGCCTGGATATGGAGATATCAAGGATGACGGTTACGGTGGTGGCTATGATGATGGCTCCGATTACAAAGATGACGATTACGGTTCCGGGTCTGACTACAAGTACGATGGCCCCGTTTATGATTCTGATATCAAAGATGGAAATGATACAGGGAGCGATTACAAGGATGATGGTCCCAGTACCAGTTCTCCACGAACAATCAGAACCTACCTCGGAAACCGACGCTACGACAATGTTTCTCGGGGGACAGCAATTGATGAGAAAAGCGGTCGACAAAGCCTCTCTCAAAGCGCTCGAGATCAAATCGAGAAAGACATTGAGGTCATGGACGATCCAAGCAATGCTGTAGAAATGGTGGAATGGCATTTTCTACCAAATCGAAACGGCGAGTCCGGTCCAACTGAATCCTTGAGAAGTGCCTTGAGATCAGCTGGAATCCGTATAGTTGAGCCTCGCAACAGCGGGGGATTTACACCACGCCCACCACAAGACAGCTACGATGATGATGATCTTAAAGGTGGGGGTTCTTCCTACGATGATGATTTGAAATAAAACCATCTCAAATTCATTCGACCAGGTTCCACAAAGAGCCTGGTCTTTTTTTTTCATAAAGCTGGATAGATTCAGACTCAAACACTTTCAAAAAAGTAGAAAAGCTAGATAGATGCACTGCTGAATAGAAAAGCTCGTTTGATACAATGCTGCATAGAAGAGCTCGATAGTCGCACTGCTGAATAAGTATAAAAAAGCTGGCTCACCAATCGAACGGGAATACCCAGTGCCTGTGCATAGCCAATTTCATAAGCGCAAAAAGATGATTGAACCGAGCTCTGCGAAACGAGGAAAAGGAGCAATTCGGCTTCCTTCAATTTACCCTCGATTTCACTGTGCCAGTTCTGTCCATACTCTATTGAATCAGCACATACAAAGACTTCCATCCCCAAATACGACCGCATATACGCAACGGTCTTGAGAATGATTACTTCATACTGTACTGCATGGCTCAAAAACACTTTTTTCGCTCGATTGTGCGAACTTTTATGGCTCTTTCCTGAAGAAAGTACTAACTGCTTCAAATCAACCCAGAGACTTATCGAGTCTAGATCCAAAAGGGAATATTGGACTCCCTAATAAGGCATGGGGACTTCAGCGTAATCGTTAAAGAAAACAAACTCCAACGACTGATAATCCAGATCGTCGATCACAGGCAGAATCTCTCGATAGTCAGACCCCTCAGAGAGAACCAGAGGACGCTTGATGCGCGAGTTATCTAGCTCTTCAACCAATGGTATATCAAACTCGTGAGATAATCTGGATGCCAGATTGTAAAGAGTGCTTGAGCTTAGCAAGCCAAGCCTTGCAAGTGGTCCCGAGCTTTGGGCGCATTTCCATCCAAACTCAGAATGACTCTCATCACACAAGGGCCAAATTTTCGACCTTTTGCAAATACAACGTTTGATGCGATCTTTACCCGATTAAAATCTGCAGCTGGCCAAGACCCAATTACTCAAATTATAGGCTACAAGTAGTCCCAGTAAAACATTGAAAAACAAGAACACAAACTGGGAAAGGGAGGTACGCATGGCTGACTCCTGCAGGGAAGAGTAAAATCCTTTTGGCATAGAGGACAGAAGCCAGGCAAAAACAAAATCAGCAGGCACCTTTTCGACAACTCCAGGAAATCTTGTTTCGCATAGCTATCCTTTCGATCCTTCAATAAGTTTACCTTACCAGGAACCTCGCAGGAAAGTACAGCACGCCACATTTTATGATCATTGGGGCGATTTAATGCAAAGTCAAAACAAGATCATGTACACTGAGCCAAGTGAAGCAAGGAGCACGAAATGAGTGAGTATTACCAAAAATCCCTGATAATTCATGAACGTCTGCGGGGCAAAATCGAAATGCGTTCCAAATTGCCTGTGGACAACCTGGATGACCTGAGTACAGTCTACACTCCGGGAGTCGCGCAACCTTGCCGGGAAATTGCAAAAAATCCTGAACTTGTAAATACACTGACCTGCAGAGGAAATTCTGTCGCCGTTGTCACCGATGGCTCTGCCGTATTGGGCTTGGGTAACATTGGTCCCATGGCAGCATTACCGGTTATGGAGGGTAAGGCATTGATATTTCGTGAGTTTGCCGGAATTTCAGCCTGGCCCATTTGCCTTGATACCCAGGATACACAAGAGATCATTAAAACAATCAAGTATCTTGCCCCGACATTTGGGGGAATCAATCTCGAGGATATTTCAGCTCCCCGTTGTTTTGAGATTGAAGATGCTCTGCAGGATTTGGGAATTCCGGTTTTTCACGACGATCAACATGGCACAGCGATCGTACTACTTGCAGGACTGATCAATGCCTGTCGTATTCAGGATAGAAAAGTAACTGACTTGAAAGTTGTCATCAACGGAGCGGGAGCAGCCGGGACAGCCATCGCGGGGTTTCTTCGATGCATTGGACTGGAAAATGACACGGTCTGCACACCTGTCAAAGAAATTATTGTGTGCGATTCCAAAGGGGCCATATCCATTGACCGAAAAGATTTGAGCGATGAGAAAAGGAGGCTCCTTTCCTTCACCAATCTGGAGAATCGCAACGGTACGATCCAGGAAGTCATGGAGGGTATGGATGTCTTCATCGGGGTCAGCAAGGGTAGCCTGATCCAGGCGGAAGACGTAGCCAAAATGGCCAAAGATCCCATCGTCTTTGCTCTTGCCAATCCAGAACCTGAAATCTATCCCGAGGAAGCTTACAAGGGAGGAGCTGCAGTCGTTGCTACAGGGCGATCCGACTTCCCCAACCAGGTAAATAACGCTCTGGTGTTTCCAGGCATATTCAAGGGAGCTCTGGATTCACGAGCCAAACAAATCACTCCGTCTATGAAAATCGGTGCCGCGTACGCATTGGCATACACTGTAGTTGCTCCAACTAAAGAAAGAATTCTTCCTGATCCACTAGATAAGGCAGTTGTGCCGGTTATCGCCAGAGCAGTACGTAATATTGTTCGAAAAGAAAGAGGGGAAATCGAAGATGCCTTGCAGGTTTTAAGCAGCTCTACCAGCTGAATAAGCTATTAGCCATTCTTTGAATACTCACTGAAGCGAACTCTCTGGAAGAACTTGATCATTCGATCCAGCTTGTTCAGAATCCTGGGCTTGTACAAACAAGACAAGGTCACACCACGGCTGAGCATAAAAAGGGACATTGCCAGCCACAAGCCATGATTGCCCAGTAGTGGACTCAGAACAAAGTAAGCCGGAAAAAAGACGAAGAATGCGCTGACAAGCATGGCATTTTTCAAGGATTTACTTGCCGTAGCACCCAGGAACACACCATCCCAGATAAAACAGGCAAAATTAACAAAGGGAGCCACTACAGCCCAGATCAGATACTCCCTACAGCCTTGAAGCAATTCTACTTTGTCAGTGATCCAGCCCAGGATAGTCATTCCAAAAGCATAGTAGAACAAGGAAAAGAAACTTGCGGTGACAAAACCCCAGAGAAAACAAACATGGACCAGCTGACTCAATCCATTGCGATCTCTGGAAGAAATCTTCTTTCCAACCAGTGATTCGGCGGCCAGAGCAAAACCATCCACTCCGTAGGCCATAAAGCTCCAAAGTTGCATGATCAAGCTATTTACTCCAAGAAGAAGTTCGCCTTTTTGAGCACTTTCAAAATTGAAGAAATTCAAACAGACAAGCAAAACCAGAGTTCGAATCAACAAATCCCAATTTAAGCTCAAGAACTCGAGAAGCTCTCTGTAAACAATCACGTCTGAGAACTTAAACTTTGCAGGCCTCAATTCAGATCCCAAAAGAATCAAAATAGCCAGTACAAGGGTCATATATTGTGCCAAAACTGTGGCCATTGCAATGCCATCAGATAGAAATCCGAATCCAAACACAAGAAGGAAATTCAAACCCAGATTTACAAGATTGGTAAACACACTCAAAATCAGTGGTACTTTGGCATTCTGGCACCCCAGAAAATAACCCTGGATTCCGTAAAGGCAAAGCGTTGCGGGAGCACTCAAAATTCGGATTTGGAAATACACCCTGGCTAGACGTTCTACCTCACTGCTCGAATCAAGAAAGTAAAAGCAGACACTTTCAATGAAACCCTGAAATACAATCAGACCAAGAGCCAGCATCAAGGCGAGAATCTGCGAACGGTAGAAGACTGCACTACCCCTGAAACGGTCATGGGACAAGTTGGAAACAAGCCCCGTAGTACCCATTCTCAAAAATCCAAAGGTCCAGAACAGCAAACTGAACAGGGTACTTCCAAGAGCAACGGCCCCCAGATGCTCAAGTCCTTCCATGTGCCCGGTAAGGAAAGTGTCCACCAATCCCAGTAATGGAGTGGAAATAGTGGTGATGATTCCGGGAATGGCCAGTTTCAGGACTTCTCTGTTTATCTTGAGATAATTTTTCTTTTCTGACATAGAAGATCAATCAGGCTTGTTGGCATGGGTTCTTTCATGGGACAATATAAGCCCTGATGAGGTATTTGCAACGATTTTGAAGCTATTTTCTGCTCATCGCTTTAGTGCTTGTTTCTTACCTCGCCAACCTCTTTCTTTTGAGAGAAATACTCTTCTATGACGCGAAAAGAACCTCCCTCATTCGGATTCAAAGCTTCGAAGAAAGACTCAAACAGCTTAAACTCACTCTTGAGCTCTATGACAGCAAGAAGATTTCAAGCGAAATCAACGGACTCAAAACACACCTGAATCTGCAGTCTACTGATCCTCTGGAATACCTGCCTGTCTGCCAATCGACACAATCCAAAGAATACGAGTTGTTTTCAAAAGGGGATGGCAGAATCCTGTTCAATTTGAGTAAGAATCCGGGATGTCTGTCTTTTACGAATCAGATGATGGATCAGATCCTTGGACTGGATCAAAGCAACCCTAACTGGCTCATGGGTTTTCTACTTGAAAACCACCCCGTCAGAACTACCAAAGAGCAAAGAGTCCAAAACCATCTCAAAGAGTTTCAAAGTAGCAAGCAACATCTGGAGAAGTTTGCCGCCCTGGAAAATGAAAGTTATCTGATTACAGGCTCGAGTAATCTACAATCCAGAGCCTTGCAGTTTTACGTGGGAACGACCCGCAACAATATCTACAAGTCTCCCGTCTGTTTTCTCTTCACATAGTGCTGAGCTTGATCTTTTTGTCCTTTCACTGGTTCTCTCGAAGATTTCGACGACGAATTTTCAAGCAGATTCAATCTCTCTTTCAATCAGAAAAGCAAGCCGAGAACGAATCCATTGAAAAATCCATTCAAAGACTCAGGGAAATCCAGAATTCAACAAAATCAGAGTTAGCTGAATTCATGGAGAAGAATCAAAGCCTTGAGTATGTTTTAAACTCCATTCCTGCATTTTTATCCATTGTGGAGTCTGGAGAAATGGTTTACAAAAATGAATTGTGGGACATCCTTGAGAACAGTAACGGTGTGAATGATGAGCTCTTTCTCGACAGCTTGCAAGAGGAGTTGAAGCAAGTCCGCGAGCATGGTCACAGCAGCTCTAGGGATCTGCGCTTAAAAAATCGCTATGGAATAGAACTTGATTTTCAAGTCACTCTTCTTTGTCTCTCCAATGATGACAAAACAGACCGGGTTTTACTTCACATTACTGATACCAGTGAATCACGATTTTTAAGAGAGCGATTACTACGCTATACGCAAAACCTGGAAAGTCTGGGAGAAGAGCGTACCAAAGAACTTCAGATCACGCTTCGGGAGATTCAGGAAACCAATGAGTTTTTGATGAGCGCCCGCGACGAAGCCCTGAAGTCCCAAGAATTCAAAAGCCGATTTCTCGCTCGAATGTCCCATGAAATCAGAACTTCGCTACAAGGAATTCTCTCCATGTTGCGTCTTATGATTCAAATGCAACTACCGGTGGATCTGTCTCAAAAAGTTCGAGTCATGCATGCCTCCAGTCTGCACTTGCTCCACGTCGTCAATGAGATTCTTGACCTGAGTAAACTCGAATCAGGGAAACTCCAACTTGAGCAGATTCCCTTTGATGTGATGGAGAGTATTCGCTCCATGGTCTATCCCCAGGTCGTGCAAGCTCAAGAAAAAGGGGTTCGATTCCTTATAGATATAGACTTTCAGGTTCCCAGGCGACTGATAGGAGACCCGTTCAGACTCAACCAGATCATCCTGAATCTTATTGGGAATGCTTTGAAATTTACGGGTGATGGCCATGTGGGACTTTCCATGAAGGTTGATGGTCAGGATCTCTTGATTGAAGTAGCAGATACGGGTATTGGCATGAATGCGAATGAGCAAAAGGAACTGTTTGATGCCTACAGTCAAGCTCAGGTGTACACAGCCAGAGAGTATGGCGGAACCGGTTTAGGGCTCTCGATTACAAAACAGCTTGTACATGCAATGCACGGCGAGATTGAAGTCCTTTCACAAAAAGGAAAGGGCAGTACATTTCAGGTTCGGAATCCTGTTCAAAGTTCAGATAAGCAGGGTGTATATCCTGGCATCTATCCCCAGGAAGTTGAAAGTGAAGAAACCATTGTCATCATGGGAAGCTATGAGCCTCTTCTTGAACTCGTTCGAGCGAAGTTTGAATTCCTCAGAGTAGCGACAGTGTGCTTTCGAAACAGTGAACATCTGATCAACTATATTTCCAATCCAGAGATGGGCTTTTCGCAGGTCTTTCTTCTCGACACACCCTCTGATGAGTCCTTTCAAGCCATTCTTGATCAATTGGAAGGACATCCTCAAAAACCTACTCTGAATCTGTTTTCAAAACCTTTGCAGGAGTCAAAAGAACTCGATCGTGATCTTGTAGTTCGGTTCTTTTCTCCACCGTTTTATCCTGATGACTACAACCGACTGCTACAAAACAATTCCAGTCGAAGAAAAGTCTTGCCAGGATATCAAGCTTCTGACTCAGTGGAACAAAAGACGAATCTTCACAAGCTCAAGGTACTTGTTGTGGATGACGACTCTCTCAATCGTCTTGTCATTCAACAAGCACTAACTCAACTCAATCATGAAGTCGTTCTCGCCCCCGATGGAGAGACAGTACTCAAACACAACTCCATGGAGTACTTTGATTTGATTTTATGGACATTCAGATGCCTGAAATGGATGGTTTGCAGACAATAAGAAGGATCAGAGCGTCCAAAGACAGCTCCAATCCGGAAGTTTTGATATTTGGCTTAAGTGGTGGATCACTTGATGTGGATCGAAGTGTTTGTCTGAGGGCTGGAATGAATGAGTATCTTCTCAAACCTTTCGACCCGTAAAGACTCAGTGAGCTTGTTGATGAACACTTTAAGAGTCTGGAGCCAAAAGCCTAAATCCTTCAAAAAACAGGAGACCCCATCCACGCCATTGGTTAGTTTAAGTCTTTTGTTATCGATGGATGTACCGGAACCAAACTTTGTGAAGGACATGATTGATCAGGCAATACGCGATGTTCCTTGCTATCTTGAAGAAGTTCCGCAAGCTCTCAATGAGGAAGACTATAACCTGGCTAAATCCAAGGCTCATACTCTTAAAGGTGTCTTTAGCTACTTTCAGGGCAAGGAGCTACAAAGTCTATGTATTGAAGTAGAAGAATCCTGCAATCAGAGAAGACTGGAACAGGCCAGGGCAGTTCATCAGACTCTTCGCAAGATCTGGCCAATCGCCGCTCAAACCCTGCAGGACTTTAAACTACCAGAAAAAGTAAGCAGTGAGGGAAGTTAAGAGAATTGCCAGGCAATTGAGGACAAAGCCCTCCCTGAACAAGTCACGCGGCTTCACATATCCACTGGAGATTGCAATCGCATTGGGTGGCGTTGAGATTGGCAACATGAATGCATAACTGGCACAGACTGCACTCAGCATTAATAGCTGATTAGCGTCCACCGCTGGATTTGATTCACAGACTTGAAACAAGACTGGCAGAGCTACTGTGATGAGAGCTGTATTTGATGTAAGTTCCGTTGCAAAGGTAATGAGAGCGGCTGTACTCAAAAGAAACAAAAAGGCAGGCCAATTGGATGTAAAGGAAATCAAGGAAGCCAGTTCTTTATCCAGTCCAGTTGTTTGCACAGCCGCTGCAATTGTGAAACCGGCTCCAAACAAAAATAAAATTTCGTAGGGAGTTTTACGGGTATCTTCCCACTTGAGCAGTTTCACACCTGGTAAAAAGAGAAGCAAGCCAAACGATAACAGGATGATTTTCTCATTCAGACCAAGTCCGCTTGTGTAGGGCTTGATAGGAGAATTCACCAATAGTAGCAAACCCAATGCCACCAGAATAGAAAGTAGCAGTTTTTGATCCCTCGTCCATTCACTGGCCTCGATTTGAACTTCCAGTGCAGCCCCTGACATTCCCGGACTTAGCAAGACAGCCATAAGCACTAGCATTACCAGTGCAAGAGGAACTGTATGAAAACACCAACTCGTAAAACTCAGCATTGGCAATGAGTTCTGCTCCAGAAAACCCATGAGAATGAGATTCGGTGGAGTTCCAACTGGGGTCATAACGCCTCCAATACTCGCTCCGTAAGCAATCGCCAGACAAAACTTTGTCTTCTCCTTCAGATTGTTTCCGAGGTGAATGCCCAGGGGCATCAAAAGTAGTGAAGTCGTTGTATTGGAGAGGATACTGCTCAAAAAAGCACTACAGCCAGCCAAAGCCAGAATGAGTCCAAAAGGTGTTGCCGGAACAACCTTTAAAATGAAATGAACAAACTGTTGGTGTAAATTGGATTTATCCACGGCCAGACTTAAGAAGAATCCGCCCAGAAAGAGAAAAATGATGGGGTGAGAGTAGCCAGCAGTAGTTGCTTTGAGCTCCAAAATTCCCAGACTTGGAAACAAAACAATGGGGAGAAGGGAAACCACACCTGCCGGCAAACCTTCATTGGTCCAGAGAACGACCAGAAGCACCAGGCACCAGACCAGCGAGCTTTGAAGCGGGGATAGAAACAGACTGGACATAGCGGTGATCACAAAGCTGATCAGAAGTGCCTGAATCAGGCCTGTGTAAGACAGTCCTTCTTCTCCCTCTAAAACTCGTCTTGATTTCTCAGAACTTTCCATTGAATTCCCCGACTGTTTGCGACTCCCCGCATCCACATATTTTCTTTCTTGAGTATGCTCTCAAAGGAGGCTTCAATTTCAAAGTCAAGATAGTAACCATCCTGCTCCTTCAAAGTGAGCTCACAGTACCCATCCTTGATTTCAAAGCGATTTGTTGGCAATTCCAGCTGCATCTTCTTGTCAAAGGGGTAATTCACTACAAAGTGATAGCCAATGGTCTTGCAAGAATCCAGAAGGTTTTGCGCCCTGAGATGCTCTTCGAGTAGAAAGATCTTTTTGGCGGAGTTTGTGGAGCGCTTGAGCGTAAAGAGCATCAGAAACATCACTACAATCATGGTCCCTAAAATCAAAAGATAGGCTGAGCCACGGTTTGGAAACTGTATACGCATTTACAGGTTCTCCATATAGACTCTGGTGATTACAAACTCTTTTCCCATGATGAACTGAATCTGCATTAGTTTGTGTTCCTGACGCAAAAACACGGCTTCTTCCAGACCTTTCATCAGCACTTTCTCTTCAAGACCAACCTTTCGAGTCAACTGACCTTTCTCGAATTTGTACTGAACATAATCATTTTCAATATAGAAGCTCAACTCTTTGCTATTGACCTTCAAGGGAGGGAAGTTAAGTTGATGTGTTTTGCGAAGCTCCGAGCGAATCCGGTACAGAAGATTGGCGCTATCTTCAAGGTTTGCTGAGAAGACCACGGAAGTTTTTGCATTCTTTTGAAAGAAACGACTCGTTTGAAAAACACCCAGTGCCAGCACGGCGAAGATAGCCAAAGCTACCATCAATTCCACTAGCGTGAAGGCCTTCTTATCTCCTTTTGGGATACTGATAGAAACTCCTTGCAGTAGAAACAATACGACTTAATTCGAGTACATTCTTCTTCTTGAACTCCTCATAGCTGACTTCTACTTTGAGAAGTAAAAGTCCTTCCGGCAATCCTTGCGGAGTCTGAAACAATCTGCGAATCTTGAAACCTGCCGGTGTTACAGTGACCAGACGATTTATGGTGCTGGAGTATTCTCTCGTGTTGTGATGCATTTCATCGAGAGCTCCTTGAGCCAGCATCAGTGCCTGAAATTTATTTCCCTGCCTTTTGTTGGTGTACTTGCTCGTCGACAACAGGGAAAGAAAGGGGATGGTAAAGACCAGAAAGAGCATTGCAGCAACAATGATCTCCACCATCTGCAAGCCTTTGATTTTACTTTGTCTTGGCATAAATCTCATGATAGCTCATCAACTGTCACAGAGGCGAGTCTATTCCCTCTCTAGCTATAAAACGGGAAACAGCCGGGCATAGTAATGAATACTTTGAAACAGTGGAAGCTTCACCGGGGGTTTTCTGTCAAATCCGTATTTGGAAGGCCTGTTTTGAAGCTGAACCTTGTTCATTACTGATCTCAGGGAACTCACCATGGGATGCTTCTTGAGATAAATAGCTCGGCTCTTGTTGTGTGAAATTTTCCAGGCTAGAAAGTCCTGAACCAATTCCGATTTGAAAAACTCGTTTTCTTTGTTCATCAATTCAGTACTTTGGGAAACCACCATCCAGGCACCAAGAGCCTGGATCTCGGGAATGTCTGAATTCCATAGCAACAGAAACTCAAGAACTGTGGCCTCAGTCTCCGAAAGCGAGAAGAAAGCATGAGCACATTCATGGTAGTAGCTTTGGAGTACAAAGGCCGGATCAAACTTCCAGTCTTTGGGAATTGTCACTTCAGAGAGGATGGGATCGTAGTAGGCAGCCCCCTGATAAGCCAGTCCCAACCAGGCATTCAATCCCCAGGAACCTTTAGCCTTCATTGGCCTTGTATTCAAACTGAGATTGAGCTCCTTCTCAATCTTCACTGCGCTAGCCAAAACGTCTTGTTGAAGTTTATTCCAATCAAGATCATCGAAGTACTTGCGTTTCATCTGCGAGAGGAAAATTAGGGCGCATTCTTTCTCAAACTGAGTGTATTCTGCTGTTTTAGTTTCTCTTGTTGCAAAAAGAACCAGATTTCTTTGAGAAGGGAAGAGTGAGATTCCGATAGCATTTTGAGCTATCGAAGACAGCAAGAGGTATAAAATAGAAAGAACCCAAAAACCAAGACTGACTTTTCTGTATTTCTTGATTTTATAGAATACAATCGGAGTGAGAAGAACCATTCCAGTGCACAATTGAGTAAATACTACACTCAGGTTTATGCTGATGGAATTGGAAAGAGGGGAGACGAGACTTTCCCACATTACTTCTTAAAGAGTCCCTTCAAACCCTTTAGCAGAGGATTCGTCTCTTCTGGCTCGTTTGACTCTTCGCCTGAAGCATCTGCTTCAGGCTCTATCTCACCACTTTCCCGTTTGCGATTTTCTTCGATCTTCTTATTTTCCATATGGGATGTGTAGAAGGCGTGGTAGTCATCTCCACCACCAAGAATAAAGCGGGCAATCTCTACATCGCCTGTCCAGTCCTTCAATACCTTATAGCTGGCCTTCACCAAAACTTCCTCACCGGATCGAAAAAATTTGTGGATCATACCCAGATGAGTGTCCTGCTGAAGTTCTGCTATTACATCCAACGCAGCTTTACGATGCTGGACATCCTTGGAGTTGGCAAGAGTACTCAAGGTTAGAAAACAGGGATTCGGAAGGGTTTCAAAGAGAGCCAGAATTGCCTGAGTTCTGACCCTGTAGTAGGGGTCTTTGAGACATTTTTCCATGACCGGCTTTGGACGCTCCCGACCAAGTATCTTGGTCAGACCCTCAACGGCACCCGCACGAACATCATCATCTTCATGGTTCAGCATATTCTGCATAGCGGGGACACTGGACTCACTCCCTAGTTCTCCCAAGGCGACCATCGCTTCACTCAAAACTTGCATATTCGTTTCTTCAGAAATTCTCTGAACGATCAGCTCTACCCCCTCAGGGTCTTTGTGCGCGGCAAGCTTTCGCATACCTTCGATTCTTTCCTGGGGGTCTTCAGAACCAACCATGCTTCGAAACTTGTAGGCTTGAGCCGCCTTTTTCTTTTTTTCCTTGTCTTCCTTTTTCTTCTTCTCGATCTGCTGACCTCTTTGCTGAGGCAGTAACTCTTCATATCCGTCCGGAACATAGGGAACAAAGGCTGCCTTCTTTGCCTTTTCCTCTTCTTCAAGACGATTCTGGGTTAGAAACTCTTCAGCATCCCGATTGCCATCAGCCTCCATTTTCTCCAGATTTTCCAGAGAAGCTTTGGCCAACTGCTCATTTTCGTGATTGAGATAGTCCTTAAAAAAGATGAAAGCATCTTCGAGGCAAGACATCGCTTTAAGTGCTTCATAGGTACACAGAACAATCCTCGGATTTTCGCTTTTGAGAAAATCAATCAGGTCGTCACTGAATTCGCGCCGTCCCAGTCTCTCCATAACCTTCAAGGTACGAATTGAGGTTTGCTCATCATTCAGGGCTACAGCTGTTTCAATCAAATGTGGCACAACCTGGGTACAATCATACTTTACGATGAACCGCATTGCCTTCTTGAGAGATTCTTCCTCTTCTGAATCAATCCACTCACGAGCCGTTGCGATCATTTCCTCAGTGGCTTCTCTCTTCTCAGGAGCCTCCTCCGAGGGAGAGCTTTCTTTTCCGGATTTGGAGAGAGCTTTTTTGAGAAACTGAATTCCCTTTTGAATGCGTTCCTTGACCTTGGGATGTTCTTCAGTCTTAAGAGCTTGTACCAGGATTTTTCCGGCGGTTTTTGAACGGGTTTGAACTAGAAGCTTAACAGCATCCGCCTTTTGCTTGGGGTTTCCCCCCGATAATTGATTTTGTAGTGCTTTCAAATCCTGACTCATAGAGTGGTCCCGCAGATTTCAGTTTAAAGTGAGTTCAGCTCTTTTTCAAGCTCAAGACAAGCACTGTTCCAGCAAGTACAGAACCATCGTGCAGATGTTTCTCTCAAGTTGCAAGAACTGTTATCCTCTTGGAAAACTTTTTTGAGACCACAAAGGTAGTCAATATGAAAAAGAAAGTCATCTGTTTTGGTGAAGCACTCGTGGACTTCATATCCAATGAACATGGGAAAGATCTCCTGAATGCTACAACTTTTCTGAAACTTCCCGGAGGTGCACCGGCAAATGTTGCCGTGGGGATTCGTAGACTTGGTGTTCACTGTGGATTTGTTGGCAAAGTGGGTTCTGATTGCTTTGGAGAGTTCCTGAAGGGTGTTTTGAAGAGCGAAGACATTGATTGCAGCAATTTGATTCAAGACAGCGATTATCTTACGGGTCTGGCTTTTGTTGCCTTGAGTGGAGAAGGAGAGCGTTCCTTTAGTTTTTACAGAAAGCCCGGTGCAGATACACAGCTTAAAGAAAGCGAAATCAATTTGGAAGTCATTCAGGAGGCAGATTTCTTCGCCTATGGTTCGATTTCTTTCATCTCAGGACCTACCAGTGAAACTCTGGAATCCATTCTCAATATACTTGAGAAATCACAAAATACACTCTTATGCTTTGATCCTAATCTAAGACTTGATCTTTGGCCTGATGAGAACACAGCCAGGACTGTTATTCTTGAAAAGATGAACCAGGCTAACCTGGTGAAAATCAGCCTGGAAGAACTTGAGTTTCTGACTGGCTCCAGGGAATTGGAAGAAGCACAAAACCTAAGCAGGAATGGCGGTTTCTCTCTGCTTTTAAGCCTGGGTGAAAATGGAAGTGCTTTTCTGGACTCCAACAGAATTCTGCAAGCTGAGGCTGTGCAAGTAGAAGTTCTTGATACCACCGGGGCCGGCGATGCCTTCTTCGCCGGCTTTGTGAGCTATCTGGCCCGATGGGAACAGGGGATTCAGGAACTTGATGACGAGAAAATTGTAAAGGGACTCAAGTTCGCCAACAAGGTGGGAGCAAAAGCCATTAGCCAATTTGGAGCGATGAGCGCATTACCTACACTGGATCAACTACAGGACTGACCCCACACAGAAGATCTGAGTACTCAGTATTTTATCCTGTCCATTGCAGACGGTCTTCTGGACTGACTCCAGTCAGAAGATCAGAGTATTTCGCTCTGCTTTCTTTCTGATGAACAGGGTTTTCAGAGCTGGTTAAAATTAAAGGGACAAACTTTTCAGCATTGGTGACAAACAAAAGATGAGAGTCTTCAGGGTTTAGCACAACACAAAAGAGGACTCTAAGGATTGTATATAATCAAGAAAGCAGGCCCTCAAAAACTGGCACCTGATCGATGAATTAGATTCTCAAGACAGCTTCCTGACAAGGGAACTGAACTCAGGACTTACTCTAGACAAAAGAATGGACTTGTCCAGCATTTCCACTGTACAGAACCTTCGCCAGCAACATATCCTCTTGAATTTCTTCCTCACCCAGCTGATAAGCAAATCGAAAGATTTCACCCTTGTCGTTTTTACGCTCAAAAAGCAATTGAGACTCAGACGATTCAACAAAGACCGGATCTCCAATGAGCTTACCCATCCGCTTTCGAATCCGGATCATTTCAGTCAGATTTTGATTAACCTGATGATGAAATCCATTTTTATCTTGTTTAAACTCTTTAATCTTGTCCCAGGGCATGGGCCCTCTCACGAGGCAGCGACTGTCTTTCTGACCAATTTTTGTACAAACTCCTCATAAAACTCACGGTTGTTTCCCAGTCCCCATTCCTGACCATAGTAGAAAAGGGGAGTTCCCTGAATCGTCAAAAGGAGCGCATGCATCAAGTTCATCTTCTCCAGATTAAACTGCATTAACTCAGCCAATCGGGCACTGATTCCCTCACCTTCACGAAAGTTCCATTCTTCTTCATGGCAATAGGAATCCATGAGATCCTTGCGCTCCTCTTCACTGAGCATCTCAAGTGTTAACTCGTCATGGCAACGCAAGAAAACAAACCAGTTGCAGTCCTTAGGTACAGGCGGAGTCACTTCGTGTGAGAGAACCTCACGAATCGGACGGTTACTTCCTTTTGCCAACGATAGATACAGTCGAGGCATCAAGGGAAAGTGATAGGCGGCGTGAACTTCATCACCCTCACAAAAATACTTGATCACTTCTTTGGGAGGCTGACAGGCTTCAGCAAGAAGAACCGTGGAAGGATCAACGATGTTAATAGCAGCCCTCAGTAGCTTGATAATCGTATGGGTTTTGGGAAGATTTTCACAATTGGTTCCTTCTTCCTTCCATAAATAGGGGAGCGCGTCCAGACGAAAGGCCTTCACACCCCATTTCTTCCAGAAACAAAGAACTTCAAGAAAGTACAAAATGACATTGGGGTTTGTGTGCAACAGTCAAAAATCGAGTGGTTTGAGCAACAGATTCTGGAATTAAAGAAGTCTGTGGGTCAGTAGATTATTGAGAGCTACGCTAGATTTGGAACCAGCTATCAACATTGGAGTTGAATCAAACTGTTTAGAATCCTGATATCGGCAGCGACTCGCACACAGCGGATCAATTAAAATAACTGAACTAGCGCCCGTTTAGATTCCAGTCGTAATCCAGGTAGCTCACCGATTCAAAATCCGAAAGGGGTTGCTTGAGTTTCGCTTTCAACTCGGGACTCAGGTAGCCGTCCAGAGTCTCAAGCATTGCAATTTCATCTCGACCAAAATCACCGGAGAACCATTTGATTATTGAGCTGAGCTGAAGCTCATTCTTTTCCAGATCAAACTCGAGGTTTTGCTCCTGATCAAAGAAATGCCTGGCTTGCATCACCAGTTGCTCCTCGAGTCTTTCAGGAGTGAAAGCCTCATTATGCATTTTTGGACAACCAATAGAGGCACAGACAATCGCAAAGTGAATTCTTGGTTCCCCCATCTTGCGAAGGATTTCATGTTCTATTTGATCCAGTGAGATCTCCCGGTTGTGAAGCTTGATAAAAACATTTTTCCAGATATTGAATCCTATGGGACTCACATAATCCTTAATTGACTTAAGAGGGTAAAACTCGAGGATCGCCCGAACGGTAAGAAAGTTGTAAAGATTGATATAGAAACACATGGCTTCTTTATCGTTTAGAGTGCCTACATCAAGATGCGCCAGCAAGCCAACCAGCTTGTCAAGCTCCAATAGATCCGAGTCTTTCCATTTTCTATAGGATACATGACCATTGGAATCCACATACTTTCGAAGCTGGGCAGACCAGCGCCGGGTGAACTCATCGAGAACAGCCTGATTGTCTTTCTTTTCCTTGATCTCGGCTTTAAAAACGATCTTTTGCAATCCTTCCTGTTTGTACTGGAGATATCCAATAAACAAACCGGAGAGAATCATGATTATTGTTGCGAATATTGCTTTCATAAATCTTTTTGGAGGAATTTTAGTCAGGATGTGACTCAAGTTCTTTGTTATCATACCGGTCTGGAGGTCAAAGTGACAGTACTAAAACATCTTTTACCAATCATTCTTGCACAACTCATCATTCCGGTCCTTTTTGCGGCTTCACCAGATCCCTTGCGAACCCGAAATGCAATGATTGCTGCTGATCAAACAGAAGCAGGAGCCATAGGAATCAAAATTCTCAAAGCTGGTGGAAATGCCTTTGATGCAGCTGTGGCTGTTAATCTTGCGATTGGAGTGGCCAATCCTCACAGCAGCGGCCTTGGTGGTGGAGATTTTCTGATGCTCTATCCTCAATCTGAAAAGCGGGTCGTTGTTATCGATTCCAGAGAAACAGCCCCTTTAAAAATAACACCCGAGCATTATCGTGTAGATGGAATAGTTCAGCGCAAACTTTCTCAGGAGGGTGGACTTGCCGTTGCTATTCCCGGTAATCTCAAGGGACTGGAAACCATGCACAGAAAATATGGAAAATTGAGCTGGAAACAAGTAGTTCAGCCCTCGGTGGAACTGGCCAAAAGAGGACCGGTTATGACTCATTATTTCCATAAGGTGCTGACTCGTTATCGTCAGGATTTTTGTGATGCCAGTGAAATACTGTGCAAGATTTTCTATAAGAACGGTCGCACAGTGGCAGTGGGAGAAAAACTTCCTCGTCCCCGCCTGGCTCATACTCTTGAAGTGATTGCGAATTATGGTGTGAGCAGCTTTTATCAGGGAAGAATCGCTCAAAATATTGTGGATACTGTTCAGGGAGCGGGAGGGGTCTTGACCATACAGGATCTCAAAGAATTCCAGGTAAGAGAAGTTGCACCGGTACGAACTCAGTTCAAAGGTTATCAGGTCTATTCCATGCCATCCCCGAGCAGTGGCGGCACAGTTTTGCTTCAAATGCTCAATGTGCTTGAGAAATTCCCTTTGCGCTCCTGGGGTCACAACAGCTCCAAGAGCCTTCATGTGATAGCGGAGGCAATGAAACATGCCTATGCAAATCGTGCTCAGCATATGGGTGATGATCGTTTTGTCGAGGTCCCGACTGACAAGCTTCTGGGAGCAAATACAATTGAGAAAATTCTTGAAAGTATCGATTTTGATAAAACTCAGGAAAAAGATTTCTATGGTTCTGTCTTTCTGGAAGATGACAATGGAACAACACACTTCAGTGTCATTGACAAAGAGGGGAATGCTGCGGGAATCACCTCAACCATTAACACCTTTTTTGGCTCCAAACTGGTTGTTCCTGAAGACGGAATTATCCTCAACAATGAAATGGACGACTTTTCTCTGGCCCCCGGTGTTCCCAATGCCTATGGCTTGATTGGATCCAGCGCCAATGCTATCGAACCGGGGAAAAAGCCTCTGAGCTCCATGAGTCCTACCATTGTTATGGACGGAGATCATCCACTTCTGGTCCTGGGTGGATCCGGTGGTCCGCGAATCATAAGTGGTACTTTGCAAGTCATCCTCAATGCCCTGGTTTATGGAATGAACGCTCAGGAAGCTGTCAATGCTCCCCGAATCCATCATCAATGGGTTCCTGAAATTCTGTATGTGGAGAAGGAAATCCCCATTGATGTTCGCTCAAATCTGATCCTCAGAGGTCATAAAGTTCGCTCCTTGAAATGGCGCAACGTAATTCAGGCCGTCTATTACCCCGGCGAATTTTTGCAAGGTGCCAGTGATCCAAGAAAGGGAGGGCAGGCCGTTGGCTACTAAAGCAGTGTTTCTATTGCTCCTGTTTATAAGGAGCAGTTGTTTTCACGCAGCCAACTGTTACTTTCACCTTCAAAAAGCTCAGTTGTATCACCAGGACTTTGTAAAGAGTTATGAAGCTCTAGGGCAAGGTAGAGATTGTCTTATAAAGGATGGAGTTTCTCCTTGTCTGGAAATTGAGCTGATATCAGCATTGAGCCTGCGGGCTTTACTTGCTAAAAATCTGGAGGTCGCTCTTAGCGAAGTTTCTCAAATTCACAAACTCAATCGTGTCCCCAATGCCCATTGCAGACTCCGCTTTCTCAGGCAAAGTCATAAAATTTCCCATCTTTTGGAACGACGATTTTCTCCCGCTGCCGCCTCAAGTTATACGCGAACTATTATTTCCTATCTAATGCAAATCTCTGCCAATGATCAGGAAGGGGAAGTGGAGTCTGAGCTGAGCCGTGAAATAGAAAAGACATTAAGTCAATTGGCCCAGCAAATGATTGATGAAGGCGATCGTGAAGGGGCTGAATTGATACTTGCCGATCTGGATTCCAACCATCCCGGAGTTTTATGGATTCGAGGCAAGGATCTTTTGGACGAAAAGGATACTTCCGGCTTGTCTATGGTCTTTCGGGCGGCGGATGGAGATGTGGCGAGAGCCCAAGCTTATCTCGCGGGTTTGTTCCTGGTTGATCGCAAGGCAAGGGAACTTGGTCTTCGAGCCAATCCCGGAAAGGCTTATTACTGGATGTATCGAGCCAGTGAAAACCTCGCAAATTATGAGCGCTTACTCAATGCAATTGAAGGCAGAATAACTCCAGAGCAGAAAGTCTTTGCTGAATTCCATCTCAGCAAAAAGGAAGCACCGCCTCTTCTTGATTACGGGGGTAGGTAAAATATGGGAACTTCTGAGCTTTAACTGTTGTCGCAACTGAACCTATCCTGATCTTTAAAGAAGCGACTAATCTATGAATTCTAAGCTACTTACTTACTCAATGTTGTTCATCATACTTACAGCTGTACATAACAGCGCTCCAGCACCTTGGGGAATTGCAATTCATCCTCAGGAAAAAAGTGCTCCGGCTACTGGCCAGGAGATGAATTCAAGATCTATAAATTGCCTGAGGGATGGAAGGACTTCTACATCAATGCTCGTGAAGGCAAAACCCCGTTGATTCAAACCGAATTTGGAAGCTGCCGGTTTGAAAGTACTGACGGTAAAAATTGCTGCCTTGAAATGGGGCTCAATTATCTTGCAGACCCTGGGTATGAATCTGAAATCACCGAATGGGGGAAGGAAAATGGAGTCGTTTCCCACAGCGTACCTGTCTGGACACTTGGTGCAGGCCTGTTTCTCATTTTGTTAACCCTGAGTTGGTTAATTAAAACTCTGAGAAAATAATGAGCGTCAAATACAAATCAAAGCACTTGCATGCTTCACATCTGAATCGAGCAAAATTTGATTCAATTCCTCAAATGCCTGATTAGATTCAATTTAAAATTGACTCGTAGCTAACAAACCTGAAAATCTCGAGCCTCCTCAACTCTGTTCAAGGCTTTAAAACAGCTTTTTTCCCACCAGCCGTCACGAGCTTTTCAACCGCTGCTTTCGAAACAACAACCGAGTGAAACTTTCCTTTGAGATAATCCTGAGCCATGTCGTCGTAGTGTACGGAGAGAACATTTCCTGAATTACCCGTTGGCAATATGGAATAGCTTCTTAGATTGATATCAGAAAAATCGATGATTCTTCTAGTTGAGGGTCCATAGACAGCTTGAAAGCGTTTCTCTCCAGGGTGGTAGCGCGACCCAATACAATCTATAGCATCTCGCGCTCCCGGAGCAGGAAACGGACCAATGTTGAACAAATGATTGAGAGGCCAAACAGAACCTAGCATATGTCCATACTCAATGGTATGTATATTTCCCCAAACCCAGTTTGTTTCCTGTGCACCCTGACGTTGATTCAAGGCAGCTCTGGTATTCTCCAGGGCTTTCTTGACTGCTTGCAGGTAATCGAGTCTGCTGTGTGAGAGAAAAGCACTTTGCCGGCTTCTCATCAAGGAGGATATCCAGTTTCTCCAAAGAGGATGCTTCATGTAATTTTCAAACTCTTTCTCTTCCAGATGAGGTTTAATCAAGAGTTGAGCCATTTGTAACAACCACTCTTGAAAGAAGGCTGCCCCCAACGAATCCACTTCATGCTGACCATCCCAGGAAAGTATGCTCTGTAGATCCTTTTTCAGTGCAGGAGAAAGATCCTTTTCCTTCGAAATCTCTTCAAAAGCCGGCTTTGCTAGAGTAAACATATAGTGATAGCGATCCGTAAGAACCTTCATCATACCCTCACTATCCCATTTCTGGCGTTGCTTGAGCAGACCTTCAATTCGCATCGCACGGTCTTCCGGTTGATAGTAACCGGGGAACTGAACAGGCGAACCTGGTGGATTATTGGCTGTTATGATCACTCCCGAATCAGGATTTAAAAGCTTGGGATTTCTTGAAAACGGAAGGTATCCCGGAAATTGATGATCAGGATTCTCTCCCCTGAGTAGGGACCAACTGGGATATTTCTTGTTGAAGTCTGTCAATGCGGCTGCTGCAAAATAAGCAATATCTCCCTCTTTGTTTGCATAGGATATGTTTAGGCCCGGAGCCATAATCATTTTCACACCCTGCTCAAATTCTTTAAGATTTTTGGAACGAGAGATATTGTAGAAGGCTTCATACAAACGATTATCAGGCTCATAGAATGTCCAACGTAGAGCAATTGTTTCTTTCATTGGTATGCGCAACAAATCGCTGACCACTGGTCCAAATCGACTGTGGCGCACCTCCAGGGTTTCCATTTCCCCGCCCTTCAAACGAATCTCTTCTTTTCGGATAGTGAACTCTTCCCAACCTCGAGATGTTTGATACTTCTTGCCAGTCTCATCAGTTGTGAGTAGATACAGGTCCATATCATCGTTCTCAAGCATGGTCAAACCGTAGGCAAAGTCTTCGTTATGACCCAATAATGGAAAGGGGAACCCTGAGAGAAAGAAGCCATGAATACGATGCTCCTTTGTGGCAAAATTTGCTTCCCACCAGACAGACGGATTGCTGTAAGAGATGTGCGGGTCATTGCAAAGAATCGCTTTTCCACTCTTTGTGCGGCTACCATGAACAAGCCAGGAGTTGGATCCGGCAAAACTCCCAAGAGTTTCCTCCATAATGGAAGCGAGCCTGGAAAGCCCATCAGACTCTGAATGTATTGGAAGGACTTCTTTCGATTGAGGACTTTTTGTCTGCTTTGTTGCCCTCTTAATCCAGGAGCTGTCCATGGAATAATCCGAAGCCAGCTCATTAAAGATCATTTCCCGAAACTCTTCCTCCTTAACTTCCTTATTGAATCGCTTTCGGATTTTGGACAGCAGGGGATCGATATGAAATCCATGAGCAAAGCTAAAAGCCATGTAACCTGAAATAGCGAGAAGTTCATCCACTTGAAACAATTCGGGCTTGCGCCTTAAAATCTTGTACTCCAAAGGAAGTCTGTCCAATTGAATAAACTCGTTCAGACCATCAACATAGGACTGGTAGGACTTGTACCAATCGCCCTGAAAGTACTCGGGTCTGAGTTCCTTTTGCCGCTTTACAGTGTGGGCAAACCCAATAGTTCTAAAGAACCGGTCCTTTTTCAAACCTTTCTCTCCTAGAATCTCGCTGAGTCTTCCGTTGACTGCCATTCTGATAAAATCGATTTGAAACAATCTATCTCTGGCATGCAAGAATCCGAGGGCTCGATACGCATCTGCGTCTGACCGGGCTTCCAAATGGACTACGCCTTTCTTGTCCCAAAAAACTTCGACTTCCTGTTGGAGCCCTTTGAGTTGTTGAGCTTGAAAGTCAAAGGGTCTGCTGCTCCACAATAGAAATCCGTAGAAAAAGAGTCCAGACAGCAATGCAAAAGTAAATATCCAGGCAAATTTTTTCATAGAGACTTCCTCTGTATCCTTTCAAGAGTGAATCACCACTATAACCGCAATTCTTCTCAATCACAAAAACTGACTAACGAGTCAGGACTTCATGCTGGAACCAGATCTGAATTCTTGATAACTTGCAGCGCAAAAACATGGAAGAATATTCAATGAGAGAAGTAAATACCATCATATTGGGTGCAGGTATCAGTGGGCTATCTTTTGCTCAAGGCCTCCTCAAGTCTGGATTCAAAGACTTTTTGATACTGGAAGCAGAACAAGTAGCCGGTGGCAAAATTCGTACGATTAAAAAAGATGGCTATCTCCTTGAGGCTGGTCCAAACTCATTGATGGCCAAATCTGATGAACTCGAAAGAATCCTTTTGGATCTTGATTTAACAGATCAGATTGAATTCCCCCAGGCTAAAGAGCGCTTTTTGAATCGAAATGGAGAGCTCTATGCCTTAAATCCAAAGAACGTCATAAAACTTCTGAATAAGGATTCCCTAAGTAAGCTTTTGAGTTTCGGACTTCTTTGCCCATCCATTGAAAAACAGAACGAAACCGTAGCTGATTTTGTGAAAAGGAACCTGGGATCCTCTGTACTTGATAATCTGGTTCAACCCTTTGTCTCTGGAATCCATGCAGGTGATGTAGATCAACTAATGATAGAGTCTGCTTTTCCAAAGCTCTACAAGGCTTCTCAACACAGTTTCTTCCTTCCCTGGGGCCTGTACAAAACTGCGAAAAAGAGAAAGAACCGTGATTTCAAAGGAATATTTACATTTAAAGAAGGGATTCAGACTCTGACCAATGCAATCGCTGCGAAAATTGGATCAGAGAAACTATTTTCAGCGAATACTGTACTTAAAATTGAATACAGCTCCAAAAGTCAGGAAGGTATTCTCGTCTCCACCAAAGATGAGGTTTTTCGCTGCAAGAAGCTGGTCTCCACAATTCCAGCTCTGCCCCTGGCCAGAATCCTTGATGAAAGGGAGAGCTCCTTTACTGATCTTGTCTCCTATCTCAAAGGCTTTCACTATCCTCGAGTCAAAGTTCTTCACCTTGGTTTTGATAGAGAGCAATTGCCTGGCTTTCAGGATGGATTTGGATACCTTAACCTGCAAAAGAAAAGAGATAGTCCAGTACTGGGTTGCCTGTTTCCGTCCTCAATGTTTCCCAACAGAGCACCAAATGGAAAAGTTCTGCTGACATTCTTCATAGGTGGATCGATGTATGAACAAACGGGAAACTTCGGGGCTCAGGAGTGTATGGAGCTTGCCTGTGAACAACTTCATAGCCTGATGGGTCTGCAAGGGGAGCCTGAAATGATTGAAATGCAAGACTGGCCAGGCGCGATTCCCCAGTACAATCTACATCAACTTCGCTTTGCAAACTGGCTTCCCCAATGGAGAAAGCAGAACAAAAATATCCATATTATAGGTAATTTTGTTAACGGGATTTCAGTTCCTGACTGTGTAGTCAATCATCTACAGGCAGGACAGGACTGGGTTTGAGTCTTTTTTGACAGCTGAATTGAAACGGCTCTAGATTTTTGATTTTTTCGTTGGCTTCACCGAAACCCTCTGGTATTATTGGGCCGTTCAGGTGATCTCGTATTCACGTTTTTGAATAAGAAAGGTTTATTGATGCTATTTCGGGTCCTGCTAGTACTCCTCAGCGCGATATTTATATCAGCGCCCTCTGCAGACAATGCTGCGCTGGAGGACGGCTCGGAATTTATTGGTATCAAGGAACAACTTGGTAAAACAATCCCCTTGGATCTAGAACTCACTGACAGTGAAAACAAAAAGTTTAAGATTCGGGATTTCGTCAAAGACAAACCAATCATATTAAATTTCGTCTACTACAGGTGTCCAGGCATTTGCTCTCCACTGCTTGCTGGTTTGGCCAATGTTACAGATCACATGGACATACATGCCGGAATAGAGTATCGCATCCTGACTATCAGTATGGACCCGGGTGAAACCTACGATCTGGCAGCTTCAAAGAAGGTGAATTATTTCAATACCATGAAGCGTAAAATGGATCCTGAGGCCTGGAAGTGGACTGTGGGAGACGCTGATACAGTACATCAACTCACCAAGGCAACCGGCTTTTACTACAAAAGAGCTGAAGATGGAAATTTCATTCATAGTGGTGCATTAATAGCAATTTCTCCCAAGGGAAAAATCGCTCGGTACGTGTTCGGAGAGAAATTCCTGCCCTTTGATATGAAGATGGCGCTGGCTGAGGCAGAACAAGAGAAAACCGGACCAACAGTAGCCAAACTCCTCAAATACTGCTTCAGCTATGACCCTGAAGGCAGAAAATACGTTTTTAACATATTAAGAGTTGTAGGAACCCTGATTTTGTTCTGGGTGATTGCAATACTCATTTTTGTAAATGTGGCGGGCCCGAACAAAAAGAATGTTCGCTGGGGCACGTCCGAAGGAACCAAGGAGGACTCGTGAGTACAGCAAGTGCAAAGAGTTTCTATGAAGACAAGGCCGTAATCCTGGAGGGCCTGTACAATTACTGGGAAGAGCTCGGCAAGAACAACTCTTTTTTCAGAAAGTTGGCCCGGCTCCATACATGGGTTGGATCAACAGATCACAAGCGAATCGGGATTCTATATCTCATCAGTATGCTCACTTTCTTCGCCGTCGGTGTCAGCTTGGGATTTACCATCCGTCTGGAGTGGTTCTATCCGGGTGAGCAGTTCATCAATGCAAGAGTTTACAACTCAGTCTTTACTCTTCATGGAATCATAATGATCTTCCTCTTTGTGATTCCGGGTATCCCGGCAATCTTCGGTAACTTTTTCCTGCCAATTGTGATTGGAGCTGCTGACGTATCCTTTCCGCGGCTCAATCTGGCTTCGTGGTACATGTTCATGACAGGAGCTTTCCTCGCTGCGATATCACTTTTCGTCGGATCAACAGGAGATGGGTCACTGACATTTGTGGCTCCTGACGGCGGTTGGACCTTTTACGCCCCTTACAGCCTTCAGTCCAATAGTAATGTGGGGCTGGCTGTCTTTGCAGCCTTCATACTTGGTTTCTCTTCTATCTTTACCGGTCTTAATTTCATCACTACCATTCACAGAATGCGTGTTGAGGGAATGGGCTGGTATGACATGCCACTCTTTGTTTGGGGTTTGTATGCAACAAGCTGGATTCAGGTACTGGCCACGCCGGTCATCGGAATCACGCTTGCACTCATAGGAATAGAGCGGCTCTTTGGGGTAGGTATCTTTGATGCCGCGATGGGTGGTGATCCGGTGCTTTATCAGCATATGTTCTGGATTTACTCGCACCCTGCTGTGTATGTGATGGTAATTCCTGGAATGGGTGTTGTCAGTGAAATTATCGCAGTATTCTCTCAACGAACAATTTTTGGTTACAAATCCATGGTCTTTTCCATGATGGGAATCGCCTTTGTTGGGTACTTTGTATGGGCACACCACATGTTCACCTCCGGAATGACTGAAACGTCGATGATCGTTTTCTCCTTCCTGACGTTCTTTGTGGCAGTTCCTACTGCCGTGAAAGTTTTCAACTGGCTTGCCACACTTTACAAAGGCTCCATTCAATTGGATCCACCGATGATCTGGGCACTGAGCTTTGTGTTCCTTTTCTCGATTGGTGGTTTCACTGGACTGGCACTTGGTATGATTAACATTGATATCGCCGTTCACGACACCCTGTATGTTGTAGGGCACTTCCACTACACCATGTTTGGTGGTGGGGCTGTCTCTCTGTTTGCCGGACTCCACTACTGGTATCCCAAGATGTTTGGAAGAATGTACAACTTCTTTTATGCCTATGTTGGCTGGGCTCTTTTCTTCGTCGGCTTCAATACACTCTACGGATCAATGCTTGTAGCAGGAATCATGGGAATGCCACGACGTTATCATGATTACTTGCCTGAATTTACAACTATTCATCAGATTGGTACTGTTGGTTCAGTCATCATGATTTTTGGTCTCATAATTGTGTTTGGAAATCTGTTCATCAGTTTGTTCAGCGGTAAGAAAGCCGAAGATAATCCCTGGATGGGTAAAACTCTGGAATGGGATCAGGCCAGCACGCCTCCGGTTCTGTTTAATTTCAAGAAGCAACCTAGAATTAACCATGGACCTTATGATTACGAAGGAGAGTGGGTGTAATGAGTAGCATTGCAACTGCCAACGAGGTGAACAATCAAGATCATCTTGAAGAAGAAGAAGAAGACTTTCATTTCGATCACAATCATACAGATTATGAGGGAGCAAAACTTGGTGTTTGGTTATTCCTCTTCACGGAACTGGTTCTCTTTGGAGCAATGTTTCTGGCTCTGTTTGTCTATACAACAGGAGAGTACGGAGCTGAGTTTCACGAAGCAGGGAAATCACTAAAAGTAATGATGGGAGCTGGAAACACTCTCGTCCTGCTCACAAGCTCCCTGACTATGGTTTATGCCATTACTGCTCTTCAGAAGGGAAGCAAGTATCTCACCCTGTTGTGGCTTGGGCTGACTATTGCTCTGGCGTTAGCATTCATGGTGGTGAAGTATTTCGAATGGACTGGAAAGTTCAAACATCATATCTATCCAGCACATCTGTCTTTCATGGAAGCCAAATATGGACCATCGGATCTCTCCAAAGTTTGGGATAAGGAGTTCAAGGACTCCGGAACGACCCTCAAGGAATTCAATCATGTTCCAGTAACGGCAGCAGGTGTGGAAATGAGCCCTGAAGAAGTCAAGGCACTTCCTGAAGGAGACTATCCTCACCACCGCTACACTAAGGGACAAGTAGTGTTCTTCGGGATGTATTTCGCCATGACAGGTCTTCACGGATTTCACGTCATCATAGGAGTTCTACTGTTACTCTGGATGGTGTTTGAGGTGGCTAAAGGAACGGTCACTTCGGAGAACTATGGATATGTTGAAAATGTAGGTTTGTACTGGCACCTGGTAGATTTAATCTGGATTTACCTTTTCCCGCTCTTTTATCTGGTAGCTTGAAGGAGAGATGCTCATGAGTCATGATCACGAACACGAACATCACGTCATTGGATATGGATCTCACACCCTGGTATATATAGGATTGCTGTTTCTCACTGGATTAACAGTTGCCGCTGCCGGAGTAGATTTGAGCTGGGCCGTCAACTTGACGTTGGCGATGATCATTGCCACTGCTAAAGCCGGTCTCGTACTGACTTATTTTATGCACCTCAAATACGAAAAGCCTTATCTTCAGGCCTTCATTCTTGGTGTGATTCTCTTTATGTTTATTGTATTTTGCCTAACCTTTGTAGATTACGCATCAAGGGTATAACGAAAGGTAGCCATGTTTACAGGATTATCAAATGTAGCTAACACAGTGGACTCAGCCTTTCTTTTTGTCTTCGGACTGGACGCGATAGTGCTGGTCATGAACACAGTTTTCATGATTTATTGCTGTGTTCGCTATTCACGCAAGCGGAACCCGGTTGCCACAAACATCCACGGAAGTGTTGCTCTGGAAGTCACCTGGACTTTGATTCCAACCATCCTTGTGATGATGATGTTTTGGGTAGGCTTGGGGTTTAACAGGGATGCCAACGTTCCTGACGATGCTGTCAAAATCGATATTGTTGCTCAGAAGTGGACCTGGGGTTTCACTTATGAAACCGGTAAGGAAAACGACACAATAAGTTATCGCTGGACCGGTGAGCAGGGAGACAGGGTTGTTCCCATCCTTACTATTCCGGTTGGAAAAGCAGTTCAACTCAGAATGACTTCTATTGACGTTCTCCACTCACTTTACATCCCGGCGTTTCGTGTGAAGAAGGATATTCTTCCCGGTGACAGATACTCCACCATGTGGTTTATCGCGAACAAGGTCGGTATGTACGATCTTTTCTGTACGGAATATTGTGGTCAGGATCACTCCAAAATGTATGCGAAGGTTAAGGTTGTAGAACAGGCTGAGTTTGACAAGTGGTTGAATTCCGGACCAAAGATTCTTCGAGGAGAAGAGCTGATTGCTGCGGGAAAGACTATTTATAAGCAAAAGTGTACTTCCTGTCACATGCTCAATGGGCAAAAACTTGTAGGACCTCCGCTCAATGGCATTTTTGGCAAGAAAGTTGTGCTTGAAGATGGTAACGCCCTGATGCGAGACGAAAGTTATGTCATCGAATCCATCAACATGCCCCAGGCAAAGGTTGTGAAGGGCTATCCTGCCAACGGTATGGTTGCTCAGAATCTGAAAGGTCAAAAGCTTGATGCCGTTGTTGCCTTTTTGAAAAATTGCAAGACAGAAGGTTGTCAGTAATGCAAGTTCACAGTCGACAACAATTCGCATGGCTGCCAGCAGTGCTGGGCATGTGCAAGTTCAAGATAACTTTTGCCGTTTCCACCACAACCGTGGCTGGGTACATCCTCGGCAAGGGTATGCTGGACTTTGGAATTGTTCTTCCCACTTTGGCACTGTGGCTGGTGGCAAGCGGATCTGCAGCATTAAACCACTGGCAGGAATGGCCTTATGACAAAGAGATGGGACGCACCAGCTCTCGGCCAATTCCGGCTGGGCTCATGAGTCCAAATCTGGTTCTCTTTACAGCGACCTTCCTGATAGTCATAGGCTGTGTAGGGATGTTTCTGGCTGCGGGTTCCACAGCAACTTTACTTTCCGCACTGGCAGTATTCTGGTATAACGGTTTTTACACACCGATGAAGAGAAAGTCCCCCTACACTGTCATACCTGGCGGACTAATAGGTGCCCTTCCTCCCATGATTGGCTATGTTGTGGCTCATGGACAGATGACAGATCCAGAAATCCTGAGTTTTTGTTTCTTCATTTTCATCTGGCAGGTTCCTCATTTCTGGTTGCTATCACTCCATTACGGAGAGCAGTATCAGAAGGCGGGTTTTCCCTGCGTCACCCGAATGTTTGACCGGGCCCAGATGCACAGAATCGTCTATTCCTGGATTTTGACCTGCGCTCTGTGCAGCCTGACGCTTCCGGTTCTCAAGGCCAGCTACAATCCATATACCCTGGCCGGGTTACTGGTTCTTTCCCTCTGGATCAGTGTGGAAGAGAGAAAGCTGCTGTTTAGTGTAGAAAAACCACCGTATTTAAAAGCATTTATGGAATTAAACTTATACGCACTTCTCGTTATGGTATTGATTGCCATGGATGAGATATTACTGCATTTGTAGAAAGGCTCGAATTATGGAAGGAATTGTTTCCAAAATTATCTTATCTCCATCAGCAGAACTACTCCAGCTATTGAAGGTTTGCTTCATCATCACCATGATTCTTTATATCCCGTTTCTGACGATGACGATTGGAGGATTGATCAGCGCTTTGTCCTTCGATCTTTTGTCTGATGGTCCGGATTGTCCCAGAAAAGAGATTGCCAGAGTTACCCTGCAAAAACTCTTCCCCGCAAGGCATTACGGAATGATTTATGGTGTGATTCCCATCTTCACGGTGTTGGTGGTTTATGCTCAAAGTCTGTATGGAGCACCGGTTAATGTGTTTTCCTTTTTCCTGACTGCAGCTTTCGCTGGTCTTGCAGGCTTTTATTGTTTCTACAAATATCGTGATTCACTGCAATTCGCTTACTTCACTCATAAAGTGCAGGGCAGTATGGAGAAAGCTCCATATGAAGTTAAGGAAATGGCACAGGACTATCATGACAGCTCAAATTATACCAGCTTTTTTGGAGCAACTCTGAGTCTGTTTTTCCTTCTTTGGTCTTCCTATATGTTCATCGGGGGAATGGATTCCGTACTCCATCCACAACAGTGGAGCGAGATTACAAGCGGATGGCACTTCGTTGTTTCTGCTTCCTTCTGGTTCAAATATCTCTTCTTCCTGAGTGCTTGTATGGCCGTTGGAAGTGCTGCAATGCTAATGTTCATGCTCAAGAAATATGACTGTTTAAGTGACGAAGCTTATTCCCAGGCAAAAGCCTACGCTTCCTATTGCGGTTTGTATGCCACATTGTGTATGCCACTCTTTGCTCTACTTTACGCAGCGGCTTTACCTTCGGAAGCATTTTCAGCAAGGATCGTACTTTATATGTTATTTGCTTTGGTTTTGTTGTTCCTGGCCGCAGCTCGCTTCTCGACAGCAGCATTTTCAGCTCAAAGAAGAGGGGGATCATATACGGCTTTTGTACTCCTCGTGCTCGCTCTTATGTTCACGACAGTATCTGACAATGTAGCCAAGCAAAACGCAACTCATCAACATACAGTGAAAGTATTAAGTGGTCAGCTCGGTGGAGCTCATGCCAAACATGAATCGAAAGACAATTCACACCACTAATCGAGGTAGGTCGAATATGAATCAAAAAGGTTCTTTATTTATCCCAAACATAGGTGCAATCTTCGTTTTCTTTGCGTTGATTACCTTGGGCTTTGGAATCGTTGCATTCCTGAATAAGCCAGTAGCTACAGAAATCCCGTCACTTCAAAGAGAAGCCACTCCCGATCTCAAGCAGATTCGCGGAAAAGTTAAGGCTGGTATGGACCTAAAAGCAGCTTTTCAGGTAAGCCCCGAGAAGATTGCCAAGGGCAAGGAGCTCTATGAGCGCAATAATTACTGCGCTTCTTGCCACGGAGCTGCCGGGAACCTCTTGGATGCCAGTGGTCAACTCATGGCGATTGCACAGACCCCGACTCCGCCTCGAAATTTCACTCAGGCTACAGGGTGGAAGAATGGTCGCCAGATCTCCAAGATTTATGAAACTCTGACAGATGGGCTTTCCAATGGTTTAATGCCTTCGGCGCAAGCAATGCTAAATCCAGAGGAGAGAATCCTAGTTGCACATTATGTACGAAGTCTTGCCCCCGGAGCACCTGCTCCTACTTCTTCCGATGAAAAGTATGTGAATGATAAGTATGGCCTGGCCAAAGGGATTAAGGAACCACACCAGATTCCTGTCGCTGCAGCCTTCAAACTTGTCATGGCTGAAGCTGGTGAGCAGGCCATGACTGTTGAGAAAGCCATCGAAGAAGTCAGAAATCGTGCCGTTAAGGGTGACGAAGGGAGCGCACTCCTTGAATCAGGCTCTAGTAGCCTTGAGGGTTCACTTTCCATTCTCTCGAGAAATGGAAACTGGACAGCCTCCGCGAAAGATCTTCAGCAACTGGCTGTCGGCAATGTTGGAGCGCATGGTTTTCACCCATCGGTGAATAATTGGACTCTTGAAGACTGGACTCTAGTGCACAAGAGCTCAAATAGTATTTTCTCCGGTATCAGCCTTCCCAAGCCTGAGCCAAAGCCGTTAAAGGCAAGCGCTGCTAGCATGGATGGGAAGACCCTTTTCACGAAGAATATGTGCACAGCCTGTCATCATCCTGAAAAGAAGGTAATTGGTCCATCTTTTCAAATGCTGAGAGACAAATATAAAGCTGATGAGAGTACACTGACAAAACTCACTGCCAAGGTCAAAGCTGGTGGAGCAGGAGTCTGGGGCGCGATCCCGATGGCTCCTCATCCGCATCTAGCTGAAGGCGAAATCAAGGCCACCGTCAAATACATGCTCACTGGCAAGTAAACAAATCCTGATTTGAGCCCTGGATTTATCCGGGGCTTTATTTTTTTCCAGACAAACTTCAACTATTGATGGGCTTGAGTTTCTCCTGCGGATTCGGGAGTTTTAGCCAGAAATATCTGACTGCTTTCGAGGGTTTCATCAAAGCTTGATACAAAACTCACTTCATTCAAACCCAGGAGAAGATTCGAGCCGTGCTTCATTATAAGCTTCTGCCATTCTTCTTCCAGGGAAGCTGGAAAAATCAAAAGCCCTGGTTCACCCATTGATTCCAGTATTGCTTTGTGGAACAGCCCTCCCACAGCTTCAACCGTAACATCACCTTTGATTGCCCCTGTAACATAGATGACTTTAATGCTCTTCTTCAGGCTATTCTCTGTTTCAGAGTCTGAATTCTGACTCACTACATCTTGCGAAGAATCCAACTCAGGCAATGAACTACCATTCTGCCCGAGTACAAAATATACATGCAATGCGCAGGCAAGCCCTGTTGAGTCACCGTAAAGAACCTGATCACCATTGATCTTTATTCCATGGGTATCTAGAAGAGTCACTTCTTCTGTAAACTGAAAGCCATAACGGGCCAAACCCTCTCTGCTTAAAAAGATGGGATGCTTCAGAAACTCTTGCCACCCATTTCGAATCACTTCCACTTGCATAGTGCTTTCTCGATAGCCATCCAACACTTTCAATAAATCTCCCCAAGAACTAATGGGAATCTGGTTAGCGGAAACTATGCGGTCTGCAACATTGAGACGGCAGTCCGAACTTTTTTCACACATTTCATCAGGCCAACTCACAGAAACACTGCGATTTAAACCAACCTTCCTGTCTAGTTTGGTAAAAGTGACCAAAAGTGCTGTTTGAATTGAATTGCTTGCATGACGGCTCAATACCTCCAACTCATCAACGATAACATCGGTTTCTACAATCGCTTCCTGTGAATCCGTATAGGCTTCGAATTCTGGATAAAGATCCTCGGAAATGAGTACTCGTCGAAACAACTCTCTCTCCAATGCATTACTAATGATCAATGAAGATACGGGACTACTATGAGGCGTCTGCACTAAACTGTGCAAATCCACAGGCTGAGAATCTACAAAATAGATCTCTCCGTACGAAGGCAGGTAGCTGTAAAAAGCTGGATACAAGAGAACCAAAATTAGTAATGGCTTGTACTTCCAACTTAAAGGTAAAGACCGAAAGGGTAGACTCGATCGAACCACCTGAACAGGCTCCACTAATTGCAACAAGAACAATAAGCGTATACCTAAAGCTATGGGTTCGTACTGAGCGTGCCTGTAAAAGAGATGTCCCAGGTAGGGGGTTTCATAGAGTAGTGAACATGCAAGAATGACAAAAATGGAACTCTTGTGGATTTGATACTCCATCCTTGAGACCTCATCCGAACGATCCCTGATACGGATGAGAAAGACCAGATAGACCAATGAAAGAGCGATGCATAGAATATGAAATATCCACGCTGCGAGCTCTATGGCTTCCGAATCTGACATAGAATAATGATAGCTCTGCAAGGGAGTTTCACTAAAGAAAGCAGGAAATCTTTGTTGATAGTGATTACATCCAGGTCAACGATACTGATCCGGTTCTAAGTTAACGGGATCTGTTGTTTAGACTAATTCATGGGTTTCTGTTTGTGTCTGTTTATATAACAAACATTTTCAGTTCATTTGCTCATTCCAGAACTGAAACTGTAAATTCATCTGCTTTGCGGACCGATTAAGTATTTACAACCTCACTCTAAACTTGCAAAAGCCTCTTCTGGTAACGGAAGAGGCTTTTCTTGTTTTACACCATTGAGTGGTCAGTGGATGACGTCGGCACCGCCGCTTGCAAACTTTTGTATTTGTAGCCAACAATCGCCAAAATAATCAGCTCAAACACTGTGAACCCGGCCGCATAATGTGTACCACCGGATCCAAAACCATAACTGTGCAGGCCAGTCCCCAGGACAAAATTGACACCGTACCAGGTCATCAGAATCAGCAAGAAGCCAATCAAACTGCCTACAGCCAGACCGAAGTCAGCAAACCATCCAGCTTTGCGACCGTGCAAAAAGGCCAGATAACCTAAAAACGATATCAAGGCCCAGGTTTCCTTCGGATCCCAACCCCAAAAGCGACCCCAGGACTCATTGGCCCATACGCCACCTAGAATGGTTCCAGCACCAAGAAGAATTACACCAATTTGAATTGCACGGTAATTACTCTTGGAAACAGCTCTCAAAAGACTGTCCTTTGTAGTACCCAAATAAAAGAATCGGGCAAAATAGAAGTGACCCAAAGCCGCAGCCAAGGCAAAAGCTCCATAGCTGGAAACAATGATCAAAACATGAATTGTGAGCCAGTAGTTGCTTCTCAGCACAGCCTCGAGCATCCCAAGTTCACTGGACATGGGAAGCAGGTCTGCCATGATCATGGTAAGTGATGCAGCCAGAAGAGCACACAAGGTCAAAACGTCAGTGTGTTCCTTTTTTCGAATTGTAAAAAAGAACAGGATCGCAGCCCAACCTACAAATACAACGCTCTCGTACATGTTGCCAACAGGCGGTCGGTCCAGAATGACAACTCTCAAGCCCAAGCCATAGGTGTGGGCGAAAAATCCAAGCACCATAAACATCAAAGCCATTTGATGCAGCACAGTTCTTGAGAGAACGATTCCAAGCACGGAGACGATTGAGCCGACTACGTAGATTATCCAGGAAATACGAAATGGCTTGTACTGATTGTAGTCCATTTCAAGTTCCATTTTCTGTTGAAACTTTTCATAATAAGAAGGGATCTGAGTCTGAATCACCTCACGGACTTTCTCAGCTCCTTTATCAAACTCTTCCTGTTTTTTATAGAAGTTTCCGGACAGCATTTGCTGGAATCCCTCATACATTTTCAGGCCTTGTTTGTCGTGGGCTCCCTCCAGGCTCACAACGCTTGCCCAATCCGTAAACTTGTCATCCTTTACCGGAAAGAACGTGAGACTTTCTCCCTGAATCAGGTTAGCCATCATATGTACCTGCTCCAGCAACTTTTCAAACGCCTGATCCATAGAACTCAGCTTGATCTTGTTGTCTGTCTTTTCGTTGTATTGCTTTTGAAGGTCGGCGAATGATTCCTGAGCGCTCACATGAGCAAAACTGGTGTATAGAACCATAGGACTCACGTTCAGCTTTGCTTTTAGTTCAGGATGGCGAATTCGAAAGACTGATTCGGAAAGGGGATCTTCATTCCTGACGAGACCCAGGACAAACTCAATGGGATGCATTCCCTGGGGAGTTTCGGTTCCTGTAAATGCATAGGCAACCTTGCGAGCGTAAGTATCAAAAGGCATTACCCGCCCGTCATTGACCAACGCGATGTTTCGCATAGCGCTGTAATCGAGCACTCGAAAAGAAGGCTCAGATCGATTGTAGATCAGGTAACCGACACAGAAAAATACAAAAATGCTAAAAAGTGCTACTGTTAATCTCATGCGAGTTCCTCCTCATTTGAGGTTTTTTTCGTCCGGGGTTTCCACCAGAACATCAGTCCAATCCCCAGAACCATGATGATGCTTCCCAGATAAATCGTTTCGATTCCAGGGTCCTTGGCCACTTGAAAGGTGCTGTATTCCTTCGTTCCGTCAATGCGAAAACTGCTTTGAAAAAATCTCCAACCTGCGTAATCAAGAACATTATTCATCGAAATAGTGGTCTCGAATTCTTTGCGATCTTCTCCAACGAGATGGTTATCAATGATTTGCACGTCAGAGGCATATTCCATTGCCCGGGAAGTATTTGGATAATCTGTCTTTCGGAAATCTTTGAGTTTGACTTCGAACGGTATTCCGAATCCAAACTCGCCGAAATACACAGTAAATTCACTGTCCTGGACTTTCTTCTGCTCACCGTAAATCAATTTGAAGGAGCTTTCCTGCTTTTGATTTGGTAACTGATACCCAACTTCGACATAAGGTAAGCTGGATTTGGCATTGGCTAAGAGCTTCTTGGGAGTAATAACACGCTCAACCTTTGCTCTTGGAATAAACTCTTTAACTACAAGCACAGCGTCATTCCAGCCAAGGGGAATCAATTTGTTCAGCTTGAGGGGACCTCCCTGAACCTGCTTGGATGATTCAACCCTGTAATAAATAGCTTCAGGGTTATCACGATCTACCATGAAACGAAGCTCTCCCCGTGCTCTTGGCTTGGCCAGGTTTTCGATTTCAATAATTGTCTCCAGACCATCCTCGTTGTGAGCTCCCTGAAAGTCAGGATGCTTTTCAAAACGAACACCATCCTGTGTTTTACCGTCGGCTGTCTTCAGAAGGAAGGTGATTGCCGGATTTGTTCCTGGCCCCTCATGCTCCATGATGCCTCGCTCCTTGGAGACCGTGGCATTCTGGAATACAGCAGTTATGGTTAGAGTAGATCCGTCTTCCAGGGCATACTCCTTAGGGAATTCTCGAGAGATCGGAATTGTCTGAAAACTTTCGCCCTTGTCGAAACTTATTCTTAGCTCTGGATCCTTTTTGTCCTTCAAACCCATATCAGCAAGTGCCTTGTCAATTTGTTCCTTTTCCCGAACCTCGAGGCGAATTGTTGCAGGCCCCATTTGAAAGAGGGAAGGATTATTTAAATCGGGATTCAGAAAAACCATCCACTGATCCAGATTAAACATGGAGCTTTTGATTTGAAATTTCAAAGCAGGATTCAAAAAAGTAGGTGTAGGTAACTCTTCCTTGGTGTAAGACCTGTATTGATGTGAGAGTTCGCTGTGTTCTTGCGAATCCTTGAGAACCAGATTCAAGGTGGATGGCTTGTCATTCTTAGCGTTTCGCGAGACAATTTCGAGGCTATCTCCAGCCCCTACCTCCGCACCAACTTCTGCAGAGTAGACCTGCTTGCCCTTGTGATATACCTGCAATGCGTTACCAGGCAGGATGACTTTCGATCCTTTTTGTCCTTCAAGGAGGGTCATGGTACCTTCAATACCACCAAGGCGCGTCATGAGGGAACCCAGGAGAATTGTGAGAATTCCAAGATGAGTGAGGTAAAAGCCCAGCTTTGATTTGCGATAAGGCAGTCGAAGAACAGTAGCGAAAAAGATATTCAGGAATATTCCGATCAAAATCAACTCAAACCATCGAGCCCTGTAAACAACTTTCAAGACATAAGCTGTTCCATGTTTGGACTCAAGAAAGGTCGCGACACTCAAAAGTACAGTCATCGCAGCCAGTAGAAGCACCGCAAGGTGGAGTGATCCAAGGTACTTCACTAATTTGCTCTTCGCTGGCTTCCAGCCAGAGTTAATGCGCACTCCATAGATTGCCAGCGCGCAAAAGATTATCATTACAGTAAAAACAGGTCGCATTAATTCCATAAATCACCCTTTAAACCAAGGGGTCATTGTACCTGCTCCGGGGTACTTGTCAATTCAGGAACACAGCTTTCTTTTTCACTGTTCTTCATTCAAGAACTCCAGCCAGACAGAATTAAGTGTTGTAAGAATGGCTGTATGGCAGGTAAAATCAATTCCACGGTAGGAAGGGAGCGTGAAATATGCCGGCATTCGGCTCGATGAGGCAGACAATAGGTAAATCACTTCTAAACACGGCTTTCCTAGTACTTCCACTCCTTTACTCTGGTTGTGGAAGCCCACTTGGAGGGGTAAACACTGTTAGTGAAGGTGCAGTCGCAGCCAAGAACCAGCTCAATGTTCCAGTGGCCGATGGTGTCATTCGAAATGCCCAGGTCAGTATCGTCAACGCCAGAACAGGCCAGGTCCTTTTCCGGGGTGTTGATCCAGACAATGATGGGACCTACGCCTTTGATATGGAACGAACTACTCTTGCCGGTATTCTTGATGCAGACCTCCTGTACCTGTACGCCGAGTCTACAGCCCAAAGTTCTGTTGATGTGAATGGTGCAGTACAGGGACTTAATGCAGGACAGGTTCGTTTCAAGAGTTTTCTGCCAAATGGCGCTGTCATCAAATCTATTCTCAACGTCAGTGATGATCTGGGTGCTGATCCGCGCGTCAACAAAAAGAGAGCGGTTACCCACTTCTCCAATGCCAAGTCACTTCTTGCTGAATCCAAGCTAATCAAGGACGGGGTACTTACCCAGCCTCTGAGGCCAGGACGGGCAGCTCCAGCGAATGTCCTCACCGCCTTGCCTAACCAAACAGCTGCTGTGGAAACAGCACTTGCCGATCCAACTTCCAATCTAACCAAAAAATTCAAGTTGATTTCCATGGCTACCAAAGCACTGGTAGAAGATGGAGTCACCACCATTTTACAAAATCAAAACACAAGTTCAGTCAGTGAAGGGGACTCACTCCTGCTTGAAGTTGCCAACAATACAGGAGCTTTAAACCCTGTTTTTCAAGCCAAACTTGCTGACTTGAACCAAAGGATCAACAACGATTTGCAAGACTCACTATTCACCTCCAGCTTTGATGCTGGTCTCAATAATAACATTCAGACGGTAACAAGCGAAGAAGCCGCAGCGGCTGCGAGTTCTGATGTTTCAATCTTCATACCTGGAGTTGATGCACCAACGATTGATGCCACAACCGGATTTGAAGTTCCCAAAAGCTACCTGGTCCGCTCTGCGGAAATCAACGGCCAAACTCTGGGTTTCAATTTTACACCGACCAAAAAACGTTCACGTCTCAACATCGATTGCCAGACCAATCAAGGCGTTTGCCAATAGTTTGACTTACGGGAGAAGTCTTTATGCAACAATGGATGAAAAATTTTACAGCACTGCTTATCATGCTCTTGAGTACGGGCCTTTCGTTTGGACTCAACAATTTCCAGTATGGGGTTACATTGACTCAAAGTGGCAGCCCGGTAACAAATGTCAGCCTTTTGACTGGCGTTACTCTGGAGCTTTGTTCTGCACCCACAGGAATCAATTGTTTGTTTTCCCAGACCTACAATAATGTAGCAGTGGACAGCACAGGTTTCTTTGAACTTGAGGTTGGGGGAACAAACAATCCTCTCCCTGCCCTAGGAAGCAACAAGTGGATACAGCTAACTATTACTCCTGTTGGTGGAAATGCTGTAACACTCTCCCAAAGAACCACACTACCTATCGATCCGCTGGCGGTTTACTCCCATCATGCCATGGATTCTATGATGGTTGGTGGAATGACCACATCTCAACTTCGCTCCTGGATTCTCTCGGGGGTTGGTAGTGGTCAAAGCGCTCCCGTTCCCACAGGAGTAGTCAAAACTGACATGGCAACAACAATCATGGCAGATTTTACTTTTGCCGATCCAGCAAAAATCATACTCTCGGGACCGGCGTCTCCCACAACTACACGTCTGGCTATTCGGGAAAACGGGGACCTTCTGACGCTCTGGTCCAGTGGAAGTATTAATGCAAACACAGTCTGGGCTAACAGATTCGTCGGTGATGGAAGCGCTCTTACTGGTATCGTCAAGAGTGGAGAGAGCATCTCTGTAGCTGCAACAAATACCCTGACTGCTGACGGAGCGGTGAATCTTGGTGGAGCCGTAACTCTTCAAGCGGGAGGTACCCTCACGGTTCTTGGTCAGTCTGTTTTTAACAATACAATAACGGCAAATGGCGGCTTTACGGTTGGCAGCGGTGGAATGACTGCGACAGGTACTTCAACTCTCATGGATACCACAATCGGTGGCACATTGACCGTCGGCGGACGGAACATCAGCAATGCCGTAGTGAATGGAACAGACATCAGCGCTACTAATCTGAGCTACACAGGCAGCTTGATACGTAATGCCTCCAATACAGCAAGTGGTACAGCGACAGCTACCCACGTAAACCTGGGTATGAATTCCATGACAGGACCCGGAGCTTGGCCAGTCGTTGCCGGTGGAAAGGCAAACAGTGCAACTGCATCAGGAGCAGCAGTACTTGGAGGTCGATGGAATGGCGCTACAGCCAACTGGGCAAGCGTTGGTGGAGGTCAATCCAACACAGCATCTGGAATGTATGCCAGTATCTCTGGTGGAGAATACAATACAGCCTCTGGAAAATGGGCCCACATTGGTGGCGGTTACAAAAATCTGGCACCCTACGCCAATGCTACTGTCGCAGGTGGAGAATACAATACAGCCTGGAGCACTTCCACGGTAAGTGGTGGCGCATGGAATACTGCTGGTGGATGGCATACGGTTGTTTCCGGTGGTAAAAGAAACTGGACAACAGGAATGTACAGCTCCGTTGCAGGGGGCCTTTGGAATACTGCCGCAGGGAACTACAACTCAGTGAATGGTGGTGGATTCAATACGGCTGGTGGTACCTGGTCTAGCATCGGTGGTGGTGCATGGAACACAGCAACCTTGTCTTACAACACGATTGCCGGTGGTCAAATGAACTGGACCCGTGGAAAGCATGCATCCATTGGCGGTGGTTACAAAAATATGGCTTATACTTCCGGTACGGTTGCAGGCGGTTACTGGAATACTGCTGGAGGATGGCTATCCACGGTCTCTGGTGGTAAGCGCAACTGGGCAACAGGAATGTACAGCTCAGTAGCCGGGGGTATGTGGAACACAGCGGCTGGAAATTACAACTCGGTTAACGGTGGAGGGCACAACTATGCTACCGGGACATGGTCCAGCATTGGTGGTGGTGCCTGGAATACAGCAGCCACGGATTATGACACCGTAGCCGGTGGTCAAATGAACTGGACTCGTGGCAAGCACGCCTCCATTGGTGGTGGTTACAGAAATATGGCTTATGCTACTGGAACAGTTGCGGGCGGTTACTGGAATACAGCAGGTGGATGGCATACAGCAGTATCTGGTGGTAAGAGAAACTGGACTACTGGCATGTACTCCTCAGTAGCTGGAGGTCTATGGAACACTGCTTCGGGAAATTACGCTGCAGTTCTGGGTGGAATGAAAAACTGGGCTGGTGGAAAATACAGTACCATTCTTGGAGGGCGAGACCTCATCATTACCGGGGACAACAGTATTGGTTACAATGCCATGAGCACTACCTATACACTCAGCATGAGTCAGGTAGCTTCCTTCCTCGGTGTCAAAATGGGAATTGGTGTTACCAATCCAATGGTCCATCTTTCAGTTGCTGGAGCAGTACAGGTCAGCTCGACAACAATTACTGCTCCAGGGGCGATTCGCTACGTCGGTGGGTCTTTTCAAGGTTTCAACGGTACCAGCTGGGCGCCTCTTGATGTCAACACTTTCTCTGGTGGCGGTATGTCACTAAACTCTGGAACTAACATCGTCTCCCTATCAAACCCTGTTGGAAAAATGGCTATTGGTACAAGTACCGGAAATGCCAAGCTGACAGTCCAGGGCTCCATCTCAAGAGATGTGAGTTCTTCCTTGTTTGGTCCTACAAGTAATACCCACGTGAACCTTGGTCAAATGTCTATTACGGGTACTAACGGAATGACCGTAAGCTATGCAACTGTTGGTGGTGGGGCATTCAATCAGGCCAAAGGCGAATGGTCTACAGTTAGTGGTGGTGGATACAACATGGCTACGGGTACAGCAGCCTCCGTCGGCGGTGGTGCTATGAATACAGCTACAGCAAACTATGCTGCGATTGCCGGGGGTCACAAAAACAAGATCATGGGTAACTACAGCTCTATTGCTGGTGGTTCCTGGAACACTGCCGCAGCTATGTATAACGCTATTGGTGGTGGACAGATGAACTGGACTCGGGCGCAACATGCAACTGTCGCCGGAGGATACAAAAATACAGCCTGGACATCAGGTACAGTATCTGGAGGATACTGGAATACTGCCGGTGGATGGCACACGGTAGTCTCCGGTGGTAAGAGAAACTGGACTACCGGGATGTACAGCTCTATAGCCGGGGGTCTGTGGAACACAGCCGCTGGAAACTACAACTCGGTCAATGGTGGTGGACACAACTATGCAACCGGAACCTGGTCAAGCATTGGTGGGGGTGCATGGAATACTGCAGCCATGGATTATGACACTGTAGCCGGTGGACAGATGAACTGGACTCGCGGTAAGCACGCATCCATTGGCGGTGGTTATAAAAATATGGCTTACGCTACTGGTACAGTTGCTGGTGGTTACTGGAATACTGCCGGTGGATGGCACACTGTGGTCTCTGGTGGTAAGAGAAA